>MDTE01009135.1_pt1 | contig 21043 bp, 26 predicted proteins | sample 811231 | NCBI WGS metagenome assembly MDTE01 (sample SAMN05326651, study PRJNA326480) | marine metagenome | isolation source: seawater | place: Indian Ocean: Red Sea | collected 2010
GATCGGGTTCGAATCATGGTCTTCGGCAACGCCGAACATCATGAAGTAGCGTGTGTTATCCCAGTCCGGCTCACCAAACTCCCAGAAGGAGCCGCCGATCGTGTAGATCCCCGCAGCGGCCATGTTGACCGAGCAGAATCCGCCATGCGCGGCATGATTGGGGGTGCCGAACTGACTGGCCCAGAAGCCGGTCAGGGACTGGCTTTGGTCGCGGCCGGTGAAGAAAGCAAGCTTCCGCGGGTCGCGGCCACGAATCTCCGATAGCCATTTCGTCGCGGTATCGAGTGCCTCTTCCCAGCTGATGGGCTCGAACTCGCCCGATCCACGCGGGCCGACCCGCCGCAGCGGCTGGGACAGCCGGGCCGGCGAATAATGCTGCATGATGCCGGCGGAACCTTTGGCGCATAGGACGCCCTTGTTAACCGGATGCTCGCGGTTCCCTTCGATGTAGCGAACCGCGCCGTCCTTCAGATGCACATTTATGCCGCAACGGCATGCACACATGTAACAGGTGGTTGATTTCACCTCGTCGGAGACGGCGGGGCACGTGTCGACCGTCTCGTAACGATCGTCGGGGCGGATATCATCGGGCATAAGCGGAATACTATACCAAGGTGTCGATTTGTTCGTCGGACAGTCCGCCGGGGATGATGGTGACGGGGATACGCAGCTGGCCAATTACCTTTTTGGTCAGATGGGTGATGAGGGGGCCGGGCCCCCGCCGGCCGGTCGAGGCCGCGAGCACCAAGATTCGAATGTCCTTGTCCTCCTGAATCAGTTCGACCACGGCGGATTTCGTTTCGCCCTCGCGAAGATACAGGGTGGGCATGCCCCCATGCAGCCGGAAGACTTCGGCGGCGTGTTCCTGCAGCAGTTGCTCGGCCTCCTCGCGCGCCTCGGACTGCATCAGATTGCGGACGGCGGCCCAGTGCTGGAAATCCGCTTCCCGGATGACGCGAACTAGGCCGACCTTGCCGCCCGTTCGCCGCGCCCGCAGGCTTGCCCAGCGCAGGGCCACCCGCATCTCCGGAGAATTATCCACGACAACCAAAAACACAGCGGCGCGTTCGCCAGTGGGACGGTTGCCTTCGGGAGCGGGAGAGACGGCGGGCGCATCAGACATGATCATCAAACCTTACGGAACACAAAGCCTGCGAACCAGCCGGCGATCAACGCGATGATGATAGCGATCAATCCATAGATCGGCGCTTGCTCGAATGCAAACTCGGTGAGCTTTGCCTCGAAACCCACCTTGCGAACGCTCAGGCCAGTTTCAGAGATGCTCGTTATCTCCCTGTCGTTAACCAGATAGACGGTCACACTGTAGTCGCCGGTGGGGACATTCGCCGGAAGCGCGACCCGCGTGCGAAACAGCCTCTCACCGCGGAAGCTCACTTTCTCCACACCACTGGAGTAGAGCCCGCTGCGCTGTTTGTTGCGTATCAGCGCCGCGCGGAAGTCCTGCTCCCTGCCTGTGGACAGCAAGGAATGCGGTTGGATGGCGATGTGGCGGGTGCCGATCTGTCTTGCATCGAGCACGGGGTCCGGCAGCAGCCCTTCGAGCGGTGCGGATGCGGCAACATGGTAAAAGCCCGGCGCATCGTCGAAGATCTGTTCTTCTGCATTGACCCAGATTCCGGCCAACCGGTCCTTACGTCGGACGATCACTTGGCTGTCGGGCGCGCGCACGACCACGATAACGTCGCCCTCTCCTTCCGTTGTACCAAAGAGCAGCACATCGGCACCGCTGAATCCGGTGCTGATGCCGATCAGGTCTTGGCTCAGGTCGACCGTAAGCGCGTCGTCACGTGCGGCGTCGGCCGAGATTTGCAGGAGCACCAGCGCTGCCACAATCACCATGCTGGCGCATAGATGACGACGGATGTGCGTTGCGGCGATCACAGGCCGAATCCGGGGGTTTCGCTGATTGAATAGACATCTTCGGGGGTCGAGACGAGATCGATCCCGATCTTTACGGACACACTCAGAACCATGAGAGCCAGCAGACCGCGCAGTTCCTCGCCGCGGAGGCGACCGCTGGCCTTGGTGCCAAGTTGGGCGCCGATGACGGCGCCGGTGAGCAGCAGCAGGGCCAGAACGACGTCGACGGTCTGGTTATTCACTGCTTGGAGGAATGTGACGTTGGCTGTCACGAAGATGATCTGGAATAGAGAGGTGCCCACCACGACGGACGTGGGCATGCCCAGCAGATAGATCATCGCCGGCACCATGAGGAACCCGCCCCCGACGCCCATGACCGCTGCGAGGATGCCCACGAAGAAGCCAATGCCAAGCGGCAGTAGCGCGCTAATATAGAGCCGCGACCGCCGGAAACGCATCTTGAACGGAAGGCCGTGCAGCCAGGTGTGCTGGTGCAGCTTGCCTCGGGTCGCGGTGCCGGTTCGGCTGCGGAATATGGCCCGGGCACTCTCGAAAAGCATCAGGAAGCCGACGATTCCTAAGAATACCACGTAGCTAAGTTGCACAAGGAGATCTACTTGGCCGATTTCCCGCAGGAAGGTGAATATCCACACACCAAGTCCTGATCCGACGAAGCCCCCGACCGTCAAGACCATCCCCATCTTGAAGTCGACATTGCGCCGGCGCATGTGGGCGAGCACTCCGGACACCGATGCCGCGACGATCTGATTGGCTTCGGTCGCCACGGCCACGGCGGGGGTGATGCCGATGAAGATAAGCAAGGGCGTCATCAAGAATCCGCCCCCGACACCAAAAAGGCCAGACAGGAAGCCGACCCCCCCGCCTAGCAACAGAAGCAGAAAGACGTCGACTGACATCTCGGCGATGGGAAGGTAAATGGTCATGCTAGGATCAAGCGTGCCATCTTTTAGCCGGTCTCTATTGGGTAGTCCGCGAACATCCATTCGAGGATGCCCCCGCGCATGCGGTAGATCGTGCTTGGATAGCCCGCGGCGCAAAGATGGTCCGCAGCAACGCCGCAGCGCTGTCCGATACGGCAGTGCAGGATCAAGTCCTGGCCGTCAGACGGTATGATTCGTGCTTCATCAAACTGCGAAAGCGGAACGAGCTGCGCGCCGGCGATCCGCAGTTTCGCATTCTCATGTGGCTCGCGCACGTCAACCAGATAGGCTGTACCCTCGGCGATGCGCGCACGTACCTCTTCCGCCGAGAGCATAACCACCCGTGCGCTGCCATCATTCATGAGGGGTGCATCCCGATCCAGATCGTTGTCATGCCGGTCCGACGGTGTCGTCATCGGCCTCGGCACAATAGAGTTTATAGAGGGTACCGAGCACCGCTTCGGCTTCCGAGCTTCGGATCGAGTAATAAATAGTCTGGGCCTCACGGCGTGTGGTCACGAGATGCCCGCGGCGGAGCCGCGCAAGATGCTGTGACAGGGCGGACTGGTTAACTCCGATCAGCGGCTCGAGCTCGCTGACGGACTTTTCTCCCTCACTCAAATAGCACATGATCAGCAGGCGTCGTTCGTTGGCGAGCGACTTGAGGAGCTTGCTTGCCTGTCCGGCTTTTTCCTGAAGTACCTCAACGTCCATCGGCTGAGTGTATTCGTATATTCGAAAACCGGTCAACGTGAACTGGGAAATGAAATGACTTCTGACAAAGAACAACAGCTCGACACGAGTGGGTTAAAATGTCCGCTGCCGGTTCTGAAGGCGAAGAAGGCGCTCAAGACGATGCACGCCGGTGCCACCCTGCGGGTGATCGCGACGGATCCGGGGTCGGTCGGAGACTTTGCGCATTTCTGCGATGCCACAGGGGATGCGCTGCTGGAATCGCATGCGGCGGATGGGGTCTATACCTTCCGTATCCGCAAGGCGGATGACAAATGAAAATCGACGGTGAAGCCTACCGCAGCATCTGGCTTGCCGAAGACGCGCAGACGGTCGAGATCATTGACCAGACCCGGCTTCCTCATCGCTTCGAAGTGGCCGTGCTGAGATCACTGGACGATGTAGCGCGCGCGATCCGCGACATGCTGGTGCGTGGCGCCCCGCTGATCGGTGCTGCGGCAGCCTATGGTATGGCGCTGGCAATGCGGGAGGACAACACGGACGCAGGAGTCGAGCGTGCTCACGCCGTTTTGACGGCGACGCGCCCCACGGCGGTGAACCTGTGCTGGGCGCTCGACGATATGTGCGCACGCCTTTGGTCGCAGCCAGCCGACGCGCGGGTCGATCTGGCCTATGCGCGAGCGGCGGACATCTGTAACCAGGATGTCGCAATCAACAGCGCCATCGGCGATCACGGGCTCGAGGTGATTCGCGCCGTCTACGAAGCGCGCGGCGGCTCGGGGCCGGTGAACATCCTGACCCACTGCAACGCCGGCTGGCTCGCGACGGTGGACTGGGGCACCGCGCTTGCGCCGATCTATAAGGCCCATGATCTCGGGATTCCGGTACATGTTTGGGTGGACGAGACGCGACCGCGCAACCAAGGGGCTGCGCTGACGGCTTGGGAACTCGGGTGCCACGGAGTATCGCATGCCGTGGTGGCAGATAATGCCGGGGGTCACATGATGCAGCATGGACTCGTGGACCTCTGCATCACTGGGACAGACCGCACCGCGGCCTCCGGAGACGTGGCGAACAAGATCGGCACCTATCTCAAAGCGCTCGCAGCCCGGGACAATAATGTCCCCTTCTATGTCGGTCTTCCGTCTCCGACGATCGACTGGACTATCACCAACGGCGTTCGCGACATCCCGATCGAGGAACGCGGCCCGGAGGAAGTCACCCATATCGCGGGCAAGGATTCTAACGACGAAGTTGTGACTGTTCAGCTCACACCCGACGGCTCGGCGGTCGCCAACTATGCGTTTGATATTACGCCGGCGCGCCTTGTGACCGGCCTGATAACCGAGCGCGGCGTCTGCGCCGCCAGCCGCGAAGGGCTGGCGGGTCTGTTTCCGGAACGCGTAGGTACTGTCTAGCGCGGTGTCGCGTCGCCGCCGTCCACGATCACCAGTTCGTTTTGTGCGATGCCGGGGATGCGTCGGAATTTCGCCGCCGCAACATATTCGGGTGAATTGAAACAGGACTCGGCGTCGGCCATCGAGTCGAACTCGATGACGATGAAGCGCTCATACGGCGTTTCACCTTCCAGCACCTTGTACTCGCCGCCGCGCGCAAACACCCTCCCATTGTACTTTTCGAGGATGTCTGGGATGTGGTCGGTGTACTTCTTGTACTCGACCGGGTCGTTAATCTTTGCGCGTGCAAGCCAGTAGGCGGCCATGGCTACTCTCCGTTGTCTTGAATTTGTTTTGTCTACCGCGCGCTGTCGAGCGGCGGCAATGACGACAGATATTTCGCAATGGCTTGTAGATCATCGACCGTCAGCTTGCCCGTGCTTTGTTCGATGACGTCGGTCATCGCGCCGCCAACGAAGTCACCGTCCGGTAGCAGGCCAATCTCGAGGGCCGAGACGATGTCGTCCTCGTTCCAATCTCTAATTCCGCCGGGGCCTCGCGTGATGTTCGGTACCGGTGCGCCGCCCGGGCCGCTTGTGTTGCCGGAGAGCGGGCGGTCGGAATCGATCGCGCCCAGAATATTGCGTGGTGTATGGCACTCACCGCAATGTCCGGGGCCGTTCACCAGATAGGCGCCGCGGTTCCAAGTTTTACTTCGGTCGGGGTCCGGTTCGAAGGGCGCGTCGTCGAAGAACATCATCTGCCAGCCGACCATGCTCGCACGTATCCCGAATGGGAAGTGGAGGTCGTGTTTGGGCACCGGATTGTTTACCGCCGGGACCTCGTCGAGATAGGCCTTGAGGTCGAGCATGTCCCGGCGCGTCATACGTGTGTAGGAGGTGTAGGGGAAAGTCGGATAGTAGCGGCTCCCGTCTGGCGCTTTTCCTTCCTTCAGCGCGCGGACGAAGTCCTCCTCGCTCCAGTTGCCGATGCCGGTTTCGAGGTCGGGCGTGATGTTGGGCGTGAAGAAGGTTCCGAAATCCGTCTTGAGTTTGCGTCCGCCGGCTAGGAATGCGCCTCCCTCGGGCACCGTATGGCAGGCGATGCAGCCGGCCGCGGCGAGCATGTATTCGCCGCGCGCCGGGTTACCCGACTGCGCGGTTGTCGGGATGGCAAGGGCCGCTACGGCCAGCAGGTTCAGCATCCTGATTAGATTTCTCATGTCTCGACCTTAGCAAAAAAAACGCCCGGCAGAGCCGGGCGATCTTCGAAGCCGATTTTTCGGACACCGTTAGACTTTGGGTCCCCGATAGACCTTGTGGCAAGCGCCGCAGGTCGCGCCGATCTTACCAACGACGGCTTTCGGATCGGAGCTGAGCTTGCCCGCGGCCGCATCGGCGGCTACACCGTCGGCCTTGGCCTTCATTGCATTGGCCTTGGCGGTGAAGTCGGCGAAGTTGGTCCAGATCTCCGGCTTAGCCCGGCTTTTGCCGGGCTTACCACCATTAAACAGCTCAGGCACCTCCGAAGCGATTGCGCTGATCTTTTTTGCGGCAGCTTCTGCGTCAGCAGTGTTGCCGGCCGCGACGGCTGCCCCGAGCGCCCTCATGGCGCGACCCAGCGACTTCATATCGGTATTCCGATCGGCGTGATTGTCGGCGCACACCTCGTTGCTGTTGAATAACGTGAATGTGACGGCGAGGGCGAGGGCCGCGCCGGTGACTAGGCCTGCTCTTTTAAGCTTGCGAACGGTGAACATATGATTTTCCCAGTTCTGATTGGACATGACGCCATTTTGTGATCTGTGATTTGGACAGCGCGGCTATAACACGGTCGTAGAGACTGAAGTGCTAACAAAACCTTATAAATATTACGAGAATCTGAACGAGATGACTGAATTCGAATCAATCACATATGCCCGGCGGGATAAAGCTGCGCGGCGTTCGGCGTGTCTGATCTAATGCTCGAGGACTGCAAGAGTTGCGCGATCTTGGTTCAGGACGGGAAGGGCACACCCGTGCTGGGTGCGGCCTACTATCCGGCGGGCACCGGCGAGGCGGCGTCCTAGCTGATCCCGCGATGATTGGCATTAGTGTGACAGGTTTTCTGCGCTGAGCGTTCGCAGTTCTCCTTCATTCTCGATATACCAGGCATAGGTGCGTTCGACGCCCTCGCGCAGGCTGATCTTCGATTGCCACCCTAGGTCGGTGAGCCGCGTGACATCGACCAGTTTGCGAGGCGTGCCGTCCGGGCGCGAGGTATCGTATTCGAATGATCCGTCGTATCCGACGACATCCGCCACCATGGTCGCAAAATCGGTAATCGAGATATCCTCGCCAGTGCCGATGTTGACGAAGTCCTCGCCCGAATATTTGTTCATCAGATAGACGCACGCGTCCGCCATGTCGTCGGCGAACATGATTTCGCGCCGAGGCGTTCCCGTGCCCCATATCAGCACGCTTTGCGCGCCCGACTGTTTTGCTTCATGCATCCGGCGGATCATCGCCGGTGCCATGTGGGATGTCTCGTAGTCGAAATTGTCGCCGATTCCGAACAAGTTTGTCGGCTGCACGCTGATCGCGTCGAAGCCATACTGGCGCCGATAAGCTTGGCACATCTTGATGCCGGCGATCTTGGCCACCGCGTACCACTGATTGGTTTCCTCCAACGGCCCGGTGAGAATGTAGTCTTCCTTTATGGGTTGCGGCGCATCGCGAGGCATGATGCAGGTCGAGCCCAAGAACAGCATCTTTTTCGCGCCGGCTCGGTAGGCGGTTTCGATCAGGTTGGTCTGGATTTTCAGATTGCCGGCGATGAAATCTGCAGGGTACTGGTGGTTGGCAAGGATACCGCCGACTATTGCGGCAGCGTCGAGCACATAGTCCGGTTTCTCGGCCTCGAAGAAGTCGCGTACGTCGGCCTGCTCTGTAAGATCGAGCTCCAAGCTCGTGCGGGTCACGATATTCTCGTGACCTTGGGCCCGGAGCTGCCGAACCAGCGCCTGGCCGACCAGACCACGATGTCCAGCCACGTAAATTTTGGCGTCTTGTTCCATCATTCTCGTTTTCCGGTCCCGGAACGAGAGTTGCGCGCGGGTCGGCCTCTAGGTGAGGCTACTCGGCAGCGATCCGATCGGCGAAGCGGAAGCCCACTTTATCCAAGGCGACAACGGTGTCCTCGCCGAACTTCTCTATGATCTCCTGTCCTACCTGAGGATGGAAGACGACCTCGTCCTTCACGTCGCCCTCGACATTCTGGATCATGACCAATAGACGCGCAGTCTCGGTGGAGATGTTGTTGAAATCGCGATAGACGCCAGCTGGCACGGAAATGAAGTCGAGCGGTTCGAGCTCGACCGAATTCTCGCCGTTCTCACCCCATGAAATGCGGAACTTTCCGTTCAGGCAGAAGAAGTTCTCGACTGTGTGGGAATGGCTGTGCAGGCCCGGATTATTGCCCGGCGGGCATTCGGCAATCGTGACGGTCAGGCCGTCCATACCCTTGACTGGTGCAACCTTGGAGCGCCCCTCCCAGCCTTCTGGCGACATCAACGGGTAGACCGATTTCGCCGAGACGATTTCGACCGCCTCGGCCGGAATGCCGGTGCCCTCCATGATCGATTGTTTATAGGGCTTCAGGTGCTTGAACCGTGCGATGCGGTTCGACATATCCGGATTGTTTAAATCAACGTCTTTCATCGTGTGTCTCCATCCCCGTCATTCCAGAAACACTAGCTCAACCGCTGGTCATTACAAGCCGGCTGCGGACTTTCCCTAGGCATCGCTCCCCGGCGTACAGAGTTTCCCAACCTAATCGTGATATCTCGAGGCGAGCGACCTATCCGAAAGCGTGGCACCCACCTGTTTTATACACAATTATCTTCGGGGGAGGCATCATGACACGCATGAAGCGCTTGTTCGCACTATTCGTAATTGCGCTGGGGCTCATTCCTGCATCACTGGGTAGATTTGTCGCCGGAGGCGACGATAAAACCAAGGCATTCATCGAATATCACCTGACGGCGTTCGCAGTCGCCGATATGACCGCCGTCACGCCCGAGAAGTAATGCTCTATCGTTTACGGGATGGCTGTGTCACAACATCCGTCCCGTGACCGCTGCGAGTATTTTTGATGCCAGATTTTTACAGCCCCGACTTAGGCATGAACCCGGATGACCCCTTCGCGCGCGACGCCGACGGAAAGCTGGTGCGCCGCGGATTCTGGCTCGACATGAGCGACCGGTCTGTCGTTATGGCCATGACCCAGGGCGTGGGGGCCGAGTTGGCCAATGATCACAAGCGTGCTCATCTTGATGATATCGGGCGCGGCCACCTCGTCGATCAGGTGTGTGTTCAGGAGATTCTCCCGCCGGAGGGGTGATCGACCCTATTTGAGCGGCGAGAAATTCGCTGGAAACAGTAACGTGGAGTGCATCTCTTCGAGCTCCTCGCGTCCCGCTGCTGCGAACTCCTGCCATGCTTTCTCCGTAGTTACGCTGTTGCGCGTCTCTATCCGTTCCTCGAGGCTCTGGTAGGCCCAAAGATGGCAGACCTCGTTGGGGTTCGGGCCCTCGGTAATCCAGGCGCAGACATTCCGTGAGTACTTCTCGCGCGTTGGCATGACGTCTATGAACCGCTTCATCCAACCGGCTACCTTGCCCGGTTTCAGCCGGTAGTTGCGAAACTCGTAGAAGTTCCCTTCCTTGGCCGGCGCAACGAGTTCCTTGGCCGGGTTGAGGAATCGGGTGGTCTGGTTGACCAGCAGCGGGCGCAGGGTCGGCACATACCTCTCGGTCCAGTCCTCAACCTTGGCCAACTCGCCGCGAAGGCGAGTACGTTCCTCATAGCTGTCGTAGCGCCACAAGTGCATGACTTGGTTTAGCGGCCCGATCTCCGTGTACCAGTAACCCTCGAGCACGCCGTAGTCGTTGCCGCGCGCCTTGCGGCCGACCTCCTCGTTGACCTTAAGAATTTCCGGCACGGCCCCCGCGCGGGCGGTGTAGGTACGCAGTTCGTGGATCATATCTGTCCCCCTTGGCGAGTATCGTTATTTGCCCACAGCCTGATCTCGGACCGAATGCAAAGCAAGAGGGGTTGTCGCTCAGTCTAAGGGCCAAATCGTTGGCATTCGGGAGATGCTCGAACGAGGATTCGACCGGCGGGGTGGTCCCGCCCCCGATGATCAGACGTGAATCGTCGAGGCGCGCGCCGTCTAGAACTGGAACCGGCTTTCCTTGGGCGAGGGCGGCTCAGGTTCCGACTTGTCGAGCTCGTCGAGATAATTTTGGTTTACATACCAGTCGCGATAATCAAGGAACCGCACCGGCTTGAACTTTGGCGGGTTGTCCGGACCGATACAGCTCGGCATCGGGTCGGCTAACGTGTCCCAAGACGGGCTAAAGAAGAAGGCCAGCGAGTAGCGATCCGTCTTCGGCGGCATAACCCGGTGCGGGGTCGCCATGAAGCGGCCGTTGGTCCAACGGTTCAGGAACTCGCCGGTATTGATGATGATCGCGCCCTCGATCGTGTTTGCCGGCAACCAGCGTCCCGACTGGGTCTGGATCTGCAGGCCCGGCGTGTCCGTCACTGGCAATAGCGTGATGAATCCATGGTCGCGATGCGGTGCAATGCCGAACTGGTTTTCCTCGCCTTCGACGGCAGGGTAGTGTTGGTTGCGGGTTGTCCAGAGCGGATCGTCGAACAGACCGTCGAAATAGTCGGCTGGTAGGTCGAGTGCACGGGCATAGAGCGGTAACAGCTTGTGACCGAGCGCTTCCATGGCGTCGTAGTATTCGGTCATCTCGGCCTTCCAGCCGGGCAGGAGAGATTCGTCCGGCCACTGGTTGGGGCCGAAATAGGGCTTTAGGTCTGCCTTGACCCCAGGGTGGTCGTCCGGGCGCTCGCGCACGATCCGCAGCATCTCGTTGAGATCGGGCTTGGTATTTTCATTCACCGTGGATGACACATAGATCGTCGATCCCGGCGGGATATAGTTCTCATGTTTGCGCTTTTCTGCGTCCGGCAGGTCGAAGAACCGTACGAGGTTGTTGTGGGTTCGCTCGATAAGCGCGCGCGGCACACCATGATTGATTGCGAAATAGAAGCCGACATCTTCTTGGGCGTGACGCAACTCTGCCGCCAGTTCCTCCAGCGCGCCGTCTTCGCCGGCCATGTAGGGGCCGAAATCTAGGATCGGAATCTCCTCGTCCCGGAAATCCGTGGGAATAGCGATCTCTGCGGTAGACATCTCATGCCTCGTACGTTTTGCGGTTCCCTTGGGGGAATCTGTTGCACGATGTTAGCGTAGAATCCGGTTCGTACAAGCGCGCCATGGCCGTCGCTCAATATGTGAGCGGTCGATCCGCGTGCGCTATACGGGGCGTACACCCTGCGCTCGACTGAATCGGGCTGTGGGTCACGAACTTGTTGTGGTCGGACAGCTCCGTTAGCACCAGCATAGGGGATGAGGCGAGGAAAGCCTCTATCAAGCAGAACATACCCGTCGAGCCTGCGAAATCGCCCTGATCGGCAAAAACGCCAAGTTTGCCTGCAAGCTTGCTATACATGTCGGCCATGCAGGACGTCGTCTGCTCGTCGCGAGGAACCATGGCTCGGATCTTGTCCTGTCGGTCTTGCAGCGCGCGGTAAATATCCATCGCCGCACCGCTGATTAGGCCGAAGAAATGCTCGGTCCCCACCTCGATTAGGCAGTCGACGATCCGTTTGGCGGTGGTGCTCTCGTCCATCCGTTTCTCCCAGCAGACATGGAGTTCCGGGGATAACGAAGTATGAGCTTCGAACAAGGCCGTAAAGACGATGCCGCACACTCGAAATGCGGCAAGGAAACGGTTATCAAGGGTCGAGCGTCAGACGAGGGGGGATTGTCTTGGCCAACTGGGTTCGATTTGAGAGTGAAGGCGCAGTGCGCATCGGGGTGTTGGGCGGTGACAACATCGCAATACATGATGGCGACATTTTCGCGAACGCCGCGCCTACCGGCGAGACGTTGGCACTGGGTGACGTGACGTTGCTTACGCCGTGCGTGCCCGGCAAGTTCATTGCGCTATGGAATAATTCGAAGTCCGCGGCGGAGAAGCAGGGGCTTGATGAGCCGGAGTATCCGCTCTTTTTCTTGAAGCCGTCGACCACATACCTCGCGCCGGGTGGCGTTATCCGCAAGCCCGACGACTATGATGGCCGGGTGATCTACGAGGCCGAGCTCGGCATTGTGATCGGGAAGACCGTCAGCAATGTCGACGCGGCCGCCGCCGCTGATGCCATCTTCGGTTTCACCTGCGTCAATGACGTGACCGCGATGCAGTTGCTTGGCACCGACCCAACTTTTCCACAATGGGCACGGGCTAAGGGGTTCGACACGTTCGGCGCATTCGGCCCCGCGATCGTAACGGATACAGATGTCTCCGAGTGCGCGATCCGTGCCGAGCTAAATGGTCGCGAACGGCAGAATTATTTGGTCTCGGACCTGTTCATGCCGCCGGTGGACATCGTCGCCCATCTGTCCCGGTCGATGACGCTCGAGCCAGGAGACCTCATCGCTTGCGGGACAGGCCCGGGCGCGCTGCCGATGAGGCCCGGTGCAACCATCGATATCATCATCGATGGGATCGGTACCCTCTCCAACACCTACGAGGACTGATCCGCGAGGTCCGATCGTTTCCGCCCTTTGACACGGATATCCCCTCAGTCGAGGCGCGCTCGATCTATGCCGGATCCTGGCCGAGCGGGCCTATGTGCTCGAGCCATGCCCATTCAGCCGTTGACGACTGCCGTCACGTCGATCTCGACCAGCGCGCCTTCCAGAAGCAGGGCCGTCACGCCGACGCAGGTGCTCGAGGCCGACTTGTCGTCGCCGTAAAAATCCATCATAGCCTTCATGATGGTCGGTCGGTCGCTGGGTTTCAGGTCTACAATGAAGACGCGTTGGCGAACAATGTCCGCCGGGGTGGCATCTACAAGTGCGAGGGACTGGCGGATGGTGTCGTAAACATAGGACATCTGCGCGCCGAGATCGCCCGGTCCGACAAGTTCTCCCTCGACCGTGCCCGCGACGAGCCCCGACAGGTGGATCGTCCTGCCACCCTCGCTGGTGACGAGATTTGTGAAGTGTGGCTTGTTCCAAAGGAACTCCGGGCGAATGCGTTTGATCTTGGCAGCCATTATTAGTTCCGAGATAATGAGTGATCGTGTCTTGTCTACCGGGCTCTAGCCCCAGAGCCGGTCCGTGGCCATGTGCGCGCCTTGGGCGAGTGCGCGAAACTTAGCCCGAACGACTGAGGGGAACACCCCCTTCCGACCGGCATATGTACCGAAGCCGCAGTCGCTGCCGGCCAGCACCCGCTCGCGGCCGACGATGTTCGCATACTGGGTGATACGTTGGGCGATCAGCTGCGGGTGCTCGACGAAGTTACTCGTCGAGTCGATCACACCGGGGACGAGTACCTTGTCGTCGGGGACGCCGACATCGCGAATATCCTCCCACTCATGGGCATGGCGCGGATTCGCGCCCTCGAACAGGATTCCTTGCGGGCGCGCCTTCGCCAGCAGCCCGAGTAGTTTTTTGATTGGAATGTCGTGGGTGTGTGGGCCTGCATAGTTGAGCCAGCAGATGTGCATCCGCATAGCCTCGGGTGGGATATCGCTGGTCGCGGCGTTGAGGGCCTCAATGCTCTTCTCTGCGTCGGCGAGGAATTCCTTCTCGTCCATTGCTTGGTAGTCGGTGTGCCGTGCGCCGGCAAGATCGGGACAGTCAACCTGAAGCACAAAGCCGGCTTCGTGGATAGCGTTGTATTCCGGGCGCAAAGCTTCGATTAGCGCCTCGCGATAGGCATCACGATCGGGGTAGTGGCGGTTCGGTACATAGGTCGATAGGCAACCTGGCGAGACCGAGTTCATGAAGACGTCGGTTGGTTTCTCCGCATCTGTCGCGGCTTTGAGGTTGGCGATATCTCGCTCGAGCGGCGCGAAGTCGGCGTAGGAGACCGGTCCCTCGCAGACGGTCGCCTTCATAAGTTCCGGGCCAGCTTTGCCGAGCGTCTCCATGATCTCTGGGAAGTCATGGAAATCGCGTGGGTAGGGACGGTCGGGTACGCCGGTGCCATCCGTCGCGGCGAGTCCCGCCAGCCGGTGCCGGGCATAGACGTGGTAGGAGATCTTGCTCATCTCGCCGTCGCACACGACATCTACCCCGGCCGCGACCTGGTCGCGTACTGCGCCCAACACGGCTGCCGTGGTGCATTCGTGGAGAGCAGGCTCGTCTATCGCTTCGCCGCGGTCCTCCCGACGCAGGAGTTTGAGCAGTTCGGCGGGCCGGGGCAGGCTTCCGACATGGGTCGTCAGAATTCGATCGCTACTGAGTTTCATTTTGCCCGGCTTTTATTGTGTGGTCCGCGCGCCCCTGGGATGGGCACCGGGTGTCAGTCGCGGACCGTCAGCATGATACGACCGAAATGCGCGTTCGCGGCCATTCTATCAAGCGCGTCGCTCGCCTCGGAAAGGCTGTAGGTGCTATCAATCGGCATCCGAAAGGCGCCGTTCGCGAGTGCATCCCAGAGGCCTTCACGTGCGAGCCGCACGACCTCGATATGCTCGGCCAGCGAGCGGGTGCGGCCGGTGGTACCGATGTAGGTGAGGCGTCGTTCGGCGTGCCGGTTAAAGTCGAACTCTGCGACCTCGCCGCCCAGTCGGCCGATATTGATGATGCGCCCATGGACTTTAGTCGCGGCCATGTTTGCGTTTGCGGTATAGCCCGAGATCTGGTCGACCGTCAGATCGACGCCGTCGCCGCCGGTCGCCTCGAGGACCTGATCGACCCAACCTTCATCTCGGGAATCGAGTGCTATGTCAGCACCGACTTGGGCTAGGCGCCCGCGGCGCTCCGCATTCGTCGAGGTGCCGATCACCATGCTCGCGCCGAGATGCTTGCCGATTTGCATCGCGATGATCCCAACAGCGCTGCTGGCGCCTTGGACCAGCATGGTCTGGCCGGATTCGAAACGCCCGTTGGTAACGATCGCGTCGTGCATAATGCAGAGCCCCGAGGCGAGCCCCGCTACCTCGATCAACTCAACCTCGCTGGACGGGACGGGCAGGGTGCGCTGCCAGTGCGAGACGGCATACTCCGCCCAGCCGGCCGCACCGGTCGCTGAAACCTTGTCGCCCACGGCGACGCCCTCGGCGTCGTCGCCCACGGCGACCACCTCACCGGTAAATGACGCCCCCATGATCTTTTGGGCGCCGCCGACATGTCCGTAATTCTGTCCCTGAACCGTTAATAGGTCCGAGCGGTTGACGCTGCAGGCCGCGACCTTGACCAGTACCTGACTTGCGTCGATCTGGGGCACGTCGACTTCGGCGATCTCAACCCCGCTCTGTCCGACGACAACCGCCTGCATTTTCTCTTCCGACATGACCGAATTCTTTCGTTGATATGCGCTAAGTTTACAACGATCCGATCGCAAAGGGAACGGGACGGGCACCCAATGACTTTAAGAAATGAACGGAGTTATGGCGCGTTGGTTTGCTTTGCGCAATTCGGAAGGTTCAAACCGGATGACACGATCGGGAACGTTGATGACAGGTCCGCCGCGCTCGGATATGAGGAATCGGGTGGAGCAGGGAAACACATATGACTTTATCGTGGTGGGCGCCGGCAGCGCGGGGTGTGTCTTGGCAAACCGGCTCTCGGGATCGGGGCGGCACTATGTGCTGCTGCTGGAAGCCGGCGGACGAGATACCAGCCCGTGGATTCATATCCCGCTCGGCTATGGCAAGCACTTCTCCAACCCAAAGGTGAACTGGCTCTATTTCAACGAGCCCGACCCCGCGGTAGCGGACCGGCGTATTCCCAACCCGCGCGGGAAGGTCCTTGGCGGTTCCAGCTCGATCAATGGTCTCGTTTACATTCGCGGTCAGCGTGAGGATTACGATCACTGGCGCCAGCTCGGTAACGAAGGTTGGAGCTTCGAAGATGTTCTGCCCTACTTCCGAAAGTCGGAAGATCAGGAGCGCGGTGAAAGCGACTATCATGGGGTCGGCGGACCGCTCGGCGTTTCCGATAGCAGGACACGGCACCCGCTCTGCGATGCCTTCATCGAGTCTGCGGTCGCGTGCGGGTTTAAGCGCACCGATGATTTCAACGGCCCGGATCACGAAGGGTTCGGTTACATGCAGCTGACGGCCCGAAAGGGGATGCGCAGTAGCACAGCTGTAGCTTTTCTTCGTCCTGCGGAAAAACGCCGGAACCTAACCGTCGAAACTAATTCCCATGCGACCCGGGTCCTGCTCGAGGGGCGGCGGGCGACAGGCGTGGAGTATGAATGTGGGGGGCAACGTGTTGTCGCTAAGGCACGCGGCGAGGTCATTCTCTCAGGCGGTGCGATCAACTCGCCGCAGCTCCTGCAGCTCTCGGGGCTTGGCCCGGCCGAGCACCTCCGTGACATCGGGGTCGAAGTGGTCGCCGATATGCCGGACGTGGGCAGAAACCTGCAGGACCATTTCAATATCCGTATGGTTTACCGATGCAATCGGCCGATTACCCTGAATGACTCGGTGCGGCACCCGCTACGAGGTGTGCGCGAGGCCGCGAATTTCGCGTTCCGTCGGCGCGGCTTCTTCGCCATGGGCGCGTCCGTCGCGGCCGGTTTCTTCAAGACCGATCCGGCACTCGCCACTCCGGATATTCAGCTCGGTATGACGTTGTTCAGCGCCGAGAAGGCTGGCGAGCGGCTGCACCCATTCCCCGGCATCTCCTTCATTGTGCGGCTTCTGCGTCCGGAGAGCCAGGGCACGATCATGGCTCGCTCGGCAGACCCCTTCGAGGCCCCGGCGATCCGGCCGAATTTCCTGCATGCACCGCGCGACGGCGTAGCAATCACACGCGGTTGCCAGATGTCGCGGAAAATCGCCATGACGGGGCCACTCGCCGTATATGTCGAGAGGGAACATCTCCCCGGCGACGATGTCGTGACCGAGGCGGAGGTCCTCGAATATGTCCGCCATAACGGCGCGACGAGTTTCCACCCGGTTGGGACCTGTCGCATGGGACCCGACGACCGGGCGGTCGTGGATCCGCGGTTGCGGGTGCGCGGGATCGAAGGGCTACGTGTCGCCGATGCCTCGATCATGCCGAAGATCGTTTCAGGCAATACCAATGCTCCGACGATCATGATCGGTGAGAAAGCGGCAGCAATGATTCTTGAGGACACGTGAGCCTGATTTGCGACTCGCGCGCCGTTTCAGGCCCGCGTTTTTCGCTCGCAGCAGTTCGAGGTTCTCAATTTTCGGTAATAAATTGCCCTCGTGGATATGTTGCGTGATCGCGACGACGCCTTCGTTCGCCGTTCAAGGTTGATCGCAATCTAAGCAGGCCAAAGTGATCCGAAACCTAAAACAGTGCGTAAGGTGTCAAGAAAGGAATTAATCAAATGTCTAATATTCAAGACCCAATGACTGTTGCTGCCATTCTTCAGGCCCGCGCGGACGAACTTGATGCATCTGGCATTGCAGCCGATTGCCTCCTCGGTCTAGCGGCAGAACTGCTTGTTTTTGGAGAGCCGGCCGCCGCTTCGGAAATAGCGTTTGCAGAGGCGATGTAGGGGTAGCCGCTGTGACCTTATTTCGGGCTACTGGACTAGTTAAGAATTAACGTCCAGTTTCGGATTTCCTTCGTCGTTGCAGCTGGCCGCAAGCAGCTGGGCTGTCCTGTTAAGTCGATAAACTATTTTTTCCAATTTGAAACTTAAAACTTAAATTCTCATGAACCGCGATGCAGATTACATGATCGGCGCCGTTCATGATGTGCCCAGTCATTACACGAACCTTCAGCAATGTATGTCATCAGCTTGGTCGCTCCTTTCGCGTGGAACCAAAGACCGAAAAGCACCAGCCCACACGCCAGTTCTTGTTTCCACAGGATTGGATGGAGCGCCTCAGGCTCGAACCGTCGTTTTGCGAGGGTGTAGTCCTGTGGATCGAATGCTCTCGATCCACACCGATAGGCGGTCCGCAAAGGTTGAGGAGTTGAAAGCCGATCCACGCGCGCTTTTACACGTGTATGACCCGCATCAAAAAGTACAGGTTCGTCTAGGATGTCAGGCTAGGCTCCACTTTGCAGATAGAGAGGCGATTGCGGCTTGGTCGCGCACCCGCGCGCAAAGCCGTTACTGTTACCAAATCAATGTTGCCCCGGGATCTTTGGTCGAGGATCCCGCAATGATCGTTTTTGATCCGTCTGCGAACGCGAAAGGCGTCAATAACTTCCTGCTCGTTCAGCTTCGTGTACTGCATATGGAATGGCTGTATCTGAATAGCCGCGGTCACCGCCGCGCCCGTTTCGACTGGACGGACGAAAATCTGCAAGCTTGCTGGCTGGCGCCTTAGGCTGAGGCTCAGAGGATGTCTAGGGAGGCACAATGGCCATCCTACGGGGGCATGGATAATCGTCTCGGCTACTCGTAAAAGTACATATTCGAAATCAAAACGTCGGCAGAAAACGCCCTCCCAATCGCTACGACCCCTATGCGTTTCAGGCTTTTTGTATCGAGGGCCTTATCGATTCGATACGGCACGAAATCAGCAAATGGGATATCAATTTCTTGCCATCGGTCGCTGGCGAAAAAATGCGCTCTGTATGATTGCCAAGGTAGTGTCGCGTCCGAGGTCCGCAGGTGCAGAGAGTATTTTTGACTATTGCCGCGAACCGTGATGCGAAGGCCACGATACCCCGAGGCGTCGAGGACGCCGCCAGACGGCTCTAAATCGAGCGCGGCCTGAACAAAACCGCCATTATTTTCTAGCCGGACGTCGCCCTTCAGGCGAAGAAAGGCCCTTCCCTCAGCGTTACCCCGCTCGAGACGCACAATTGAAACCCCGCCCATGACTTTGTCACTTACCCCGCGCCATTTCGTTCCTAGCGCCGAGATTAATTCGCTATCCGCGAAATCATCGACCAGCAACGTGTCACTCCTTGCTTGCATGCTGCTCAGCAAAAAAATCGATAGAACAAATACGAACAGGCGCGCCAAACTTGCGGTGCTTTTTTGAAAGCCTGTGCTGTGCGAGTTTGAAGGGTTCATTGAAAAAATGGTGCCGGCTAGAGGATTCGAACCCCTGACCTACTGATTACAAATCAGCCGCTCTACCAACTGAGCTAAGCCGGCTCTTTAGGAAATTATGGAACTTAATTTTGTTGTGAAAAGAGGGGCGCCGGTAAGTTGGTGCCCCTCTCTTCGAAATTCCAAGGTTTGATTTTTATCCTGGCATTTCGCCTTGAATGCCCTCGGCATAAAAGAAAATATCCTGCCAAAGGTTTCCATCATGGAAAGATTCACCATTTTTTATTACTATCTTTCCCTTATTATTTTTGATCGGCCCAGTAAAGATATTGTGTCCAGCCTTTACTCGCGCTGCGGCATCTTCAGCTGCTGCCTTTACGTTGGCTGGCATATTTTCGAACGGCGTAAGAACCAGATACCCGTCCGCCATGCCTTTCCAAGTATTGCCGGCCCAGTGATCGGGACCGTCACCTGTCGACCAAGAACCGTCAATTACCTGTTGAATTTTTGCGATGTAGTAGTGCGACCAATCATTTACTGAGGAAAAAAGTTGAGCGTTTGGCGCAAAAGACTTCATATCGCTCGCTTGACCAAACCCATGAATCCCAGCCTTTTCTGCTGTTTGAAGCATGGCAGGTGTGTCTGTGTGCTGAGCCATGATGTCGGCGCCCTGAGCTACTAAGACTTTGGCTGCATCAGCCTCTTTTACAGGATCAGCCCACGTATTTGCCCAGATTACCATGATCTCTGCTTTGGGATTTGCTTCGCGCATGCCAATCGCAAATGCATTCAGGCCTTGGTAGGCCTCCGGGATAGGGAACGGTGCGATATATCCGATCTTATTTGTTTTCGTCATCATTCCCGCGACAATACCTTGGACATACCGGCCTTCATAAAACCGAATATTTCCAGTGGCCATATTTTTTGAGCGCTTGTACCCAGTAATGTGCTCGAAATGGAAATCCGGAAAATCTTTTGAGACTTTTAGCATCGGGTCCATGTAGCCGAACGAAGTTCCAAAGATAACCTTATTACCTTGACGTGCTAATTCGCGAACGACCCTTTCCGCATCTGGGCCCTCGGGGACATTTTCGACAAATGTTGTTTTAACTTTGTCACCAAAGTGCGCCTGAACTTTTTGTCGTGCCTTTTCATGCGCGTATGTCCATCCATGATCGCCTGGCGTTGTTAAATATAAAAAGCCGACTTTAAGCGGTTCAGCTACCCCGAGGGATGCAGACATAGCCAGTGCGGCGGTACTCATCAAAATTAACCTAAGTAATTTTCGCATTCTTAACTCCATCGATTTCAACATTGGGTTTTTCATCCACGCTTATTTTGTTCATTAACTTATTGATTGAACTGTGTACGGGCCCGCGCCCAAGGTTAGTCTCCCACACGGAAGTTTCGTCCCAAACACGCCGGCGTATTCACTAGGGATAACTCCCGACTACCGGACAAAACCACCAAAACAGCGATTGTCGCAAGGTATGGTAGCATTGATAGAAATTGAGAGGGAATAGTCCATCCTCGTGCTTGGCCCGCAAGCTGCATTATGGTTATCCCTCCGAACAACAGAGCGCCCACCAAAATACGCCAAGGCATCCAAGACGCGAAAACGACCAGCGCAAGGGCAATCCATCCTCGACCTGCGGTCATACCTTCAGCCCAATGCGGCGTTAGCATCAACGGGATATACGCGCCGCCTAAGCCTGCCGTGAAGCCACCAAAAAGTATGGCAATGAATCTTACACCTAAGACTGAATAGCCTAAGGCATGAGCGCTGTCGTGATTGTCACCAATAGATCGGAGAACCAAGCCAGCACGCGTTCTTTTTAGAAAAAAAGCAACGGCTGCTAAAATTAAGACTGACCCGTATGCCATCCAGTCATGAGAAAAAACTAATTTCCCCAGAATGGGCAGATTTGAAAGTCCAGGGATATTGATTACTGGGAGCCCTTCAATTGCGTGGCCAATAAGAGGCGCTCCGACAAGTCCTGATAAACCCGTCCCAAATATTGTTAAGGCAAGTCCGGTTGCAACCTGATTGGTGGTAAAAA
>MDTE01071710.1_pt1 | contig 21042 bp, 21 predicted proteins | sample 811231 | NCBI WGS metagenome assembly MDTE01 (sample SAMN05326651, study PRJNA326480) | marine metagenome | isolation source: seawater | place: Indian Ocean: Red Sea | collected 2010
AGCCTCGATATCTTCTACCGTCGCATTTCTTTGGAAATGCCTTTCATCTAATATCTCTCCTTTTGGCGTTTTTCCCTCAATAATCGAAATGCAATACTTTTGTCCTAGTGATGCTAGATTAGGGTCTACTCGTTTATTTGACAAATTAAAAAAACGGTCAACGTTTTTCTTCAGACCTACTAAATGCTCGAATCTGACAAATCTGTAATTCCTCGCAGAGTGACCAATATCTCCAGCAGCCATGATTTTTTCACTAAAAAAGGCAAAATAAATTTTTTTTCATTTGGTCAAACTCACAAGACTTTTACTTGATACCAATGTTATCTGAAAAATGAACGTTTAGTTCATGAGATAAATGAAAGAAATTCTCGAGTGCAGCAGCAGTACGAGAACCAAACCACGTGAGGTCTTCTCCATCAATCAACCTGTAATGTGAAGTTATGTTTTCATGCTTCATCAATTCAATCAATGACTCTCCTTCATCTGCGGTAAACTTATGTGGTTCGGAAGTAAGTAGCAATAATTCAACATCATTTGCTGCCATCAAAGTCGGCGTCACCTCCGGGTATCCATTTCCATTCGGGTCAAAATCGATGACATCAAAACCAACATGAGATAATAACGCTCCTGCATATCTATTTGGCCCAACTGCCATGAGTGGTTCATGCCATATGAGAGGGGCAGTCCTCCACATTTTATCGGGATTCAGCGTTCTTTCAAGGGCTGTCCGACATGTCTTTGCTAGGGTTTCTGCTTGCACCGTTAGCCTCAATTCTCGACCTAATAATTCGAGCATTTCAGGAACATGAGTTGGACAGGTAACCTCGCTAACGAATACATGAATACCATTTTCTTTCAGCGAGTCATATACTTCTTTGGGATTTTCTTCTTTATCCATCAAAACAATATCTGGATTAAGGGAGATAATCTTACCAAGATTTGGCGTCTTTGTGCCACCAACTACCTTTGCATGCTGCACTTTGTCTGCAGGATGAATACACCAAGGGGTTTTTCCAACCAATTGCTTAGGCTCCAAGCCTAAATCAAATGCAGTCAACGTCAAAGACGGGACCAAACTGATTACCTTCACAGTTGATGCTAAAGTGTTCCTCAATTTAAGTGATTGATTTTCACATGACTAAGGTTGAACCATAATCGATAGTATTTCGTGAAAGATGACACAACTGATTTGAACTCAACCCTTCACAAGATTACATGGACCAAATCGAGAGACGAAAATTGGCCATCAAATTATTTGGTGGAATTACTCTTTCTTGGATTATCCTATGTTACTTGGCTTGGATATTGAGCGGATGTAAAGCCTACATGCCATTTATTTCTGATTTTGATCTCTACCAGCCAGGAGATACCATTTTTTCAATCGGTACCGCACTTTCTGCTACAACTGTGATTTGGGTCATGTTTGAATTACAATTATTCAATCGAATGAAACTTACTGAGCAAAATCAACACCTTGGATGGCATTTGCTTAATCATGCGGCCCTGGTCCCCGGAATTATTGCTGCATATTCTTGCTACATGGTAGGACAAACACCTTGGGATGAAGATGGATACATGCATGGAAATTATGCTTTTGAGATTTTTTTCAAAGGCGTATATTGGTGCCTTATGATGACCTTACTCAGCGTCAGAATGCATTGGGGAACCAGCCGATTTCAAACAATCATGAAATGGCGTACTGGCGGAGCCGTCGCTGCTGCGGTTGGATTGTGGCAGATGATTGCAAATCAGGCCACGGTTTGGACCGATGATTTTGATTGGGATGTATGGAACGCTGCTCCTGCAAATAAAATGGAATTCTGCACATCAAAAACCTACCCAGCATTACATGTCGCTGCAGTATGGGAATATGTTCTCGTTATCGGCATCGTCGTTACCGTTTGTTCATTTCTTATTGATCTAACAGCATCATCGAACCAAGATAGTGAGGAATGATTTCAAACATCAATTAATTCGAATACATCATATTTTGATTTCGATCCCTTTTCAACAAGTCTGATGTATTTCTTTTTCCTTAGCCACTTTATTGCATCATCGACAACATCGACCAAATCATGTCGATCATCATGCTCAAATAAATCCAGCTTTGAAATGATACCTCTTGGAAATCTTCGAGAACTAAGATATCCGTGGTGTTCTTGAATTATCCTATGGATGGGACTGCGCAAAAACATATCGATTTGATCCCACAACCTCTCCGCAATTTCCTCGACATGCTGTTGATATTGATGTGTGTGAAAATCTTCGTCAAGTTCATCAATCTGCTTTTTTCCATAAGAAATGGCTAGTTTAACAAGCTTTTCTGGCATCTCTGGATCGGCTATAGGAAATAAGTCATGCTCTTGGCGATAGGCCACATCTACATCACAACAAAACGCCTCAAAGGTACACTCTCCAGCATAGTGAATGGAAAAATCTTCGTAGCAACCATCCATGATATCATGATACAATGTCGCATTGGTGGAGAATGTCTGAAAATCCAAGCCTTGATCAGCATCGTCATCAAAACCTCTCATCATTTCATTTTCAAGATTTGCGATCATGGTTTTTCCAACCTTGTGAGTGCATTTTGGTAATCTGTTTGGCATTTCATCATCAAGAGAGGGAAATATGTCGTACTCTCTTCTGTATGCTACATCTACTTCACAACAAAACGCCTCAAATGTCATCTCTCCCATGTAATGATTCAAAAAATCACTAAATTGTTTTTCCATTATGATGTTGTACAAAGAAAGGCCCGGGTCTTCACTATTCAATCGCATAGAATTGCGGACCTGACGCCGGAAGTTATTGAAAATTGTGATGGAATACCTATCAAGAATCGTCGCCAATGCCGAATTCTAATCTACGCTGCTTTAGTATTTCACCTGACCGGAGGTTAAGTGCTAACAATGCCGGCTTCTCTTGCCTGTGACGATGAATTCCGCCATCAAGTCCCACAACACACGGACGCCCATCTCCCAACTTAATCGGACTGTTCCAGACTCCAGATGAAGATGTCGGGACTTGCGTCTTTTGAGTTATCTTCTGAACAGGTGTATGACCTACCAAAATCTGTCTTTTGGTATCTGGCGGGGTTTTTACGTGAAAAATAGTCCTTGATTTAAGTAAAATCTCATCATTTTGTTCTTCAATTGGGAAGTTGAGATCATACCCTGCGTGAACCATTCTATGCCTCTTTAGGACGACTTCTATTGGCAAGTCACGTATGAATTTCAGATGTTCATCTTGCACAACCATTTCCGGGTAGGACTGCAATGTTGCCAAACCTCCCCATGCCTTATTTCTCCAAGCATATCGAGCATAAACATCATCCGTTGTTGATGAGTTATACATCATTTGTTCATGATTCCCCATGATGGCATGAACATGTTCGTTTTGCAAGACATAATCTATGATCTGAGAACTTTTTGGACCACGGTCGACCAAATCTCCCAATATCAAAACATGATCATTACTTTCCAAATTCATATCTTCAATCAGGCTTAGCATCGAATCAAAATGTCCATGGACATCTCCGATAACCCAAACGCTGTGATTATTATCCAGAGCATGATTTAGCAGATGCTCCAGTTCCTCACTGCGACGCGACATAGGTTATGCTAACGCCAATCCTTCTCAAACTCTTTGTGAAATTGGAACCCCTCTGCAGAATCAAAATCAATGGTTGGCTCATCTCTCGCTTCTTCACTGAGAATATCAAACACCAAACACCATTCAAAAGGCCCATTCACCATCTTGTGTTTAACGTGAGCGTAAACAAAATCAAATGTTTCGGATGAATAAAATGCTTGGTTTTGAAGGACGGTAGAGGTTTGTAGGTGCCTCAAACAAGAAAGATGCGTGTGGTCTCCCTCTCTGCAAATTTCACAAGCCTGCTCAAAAACCCAATTGGCTAATTTTTCTTTTATGTCTTGCATGTACTAATCTCCTTAAGGGGGGAATACTCATCAGAAGGGAATAATTACTTTGTAGGCAGGGGTTATTGAACATTACTAATCCGAACCGGTCTCGTTTGGAAATATTTATTTTAATAAAAAAAATGGTTTTTCTAGCATAAAATATAGAAAATAAAGATATTTTTGATAAATAAGTGTATACGGAGATACTAAAGGTTTAATTAGGAACAGGCTGATTTGATATCATGAGCCAATTGGAAGAGAAGGGTTTGACATCTGGTGAATTATTGATGTATGCTACGGCAGTAGTTTGGGAAAACCGACGTATACAAAGGCATATTGACCGAGCCAGTCGCGAAACCGCAAAACGACTGAAAAGTTCCCAATTCAATGTGCTCTCATTTTAAACAACATGCTGAAGCCTTGGCATGGACCTTGCATGGGGCGCTATGGCAGCGGCATCCATTCTTTTCATACTCGGAGCCACATCCCCGGGACCTTCATTGATGATTGTTGTACGTAATACAATGATTGGAGGTAGGAAAAGAGGCATCGCATGTGGTATTGGTCATGGGATTGGGTTTGGGATTTATTGCATGATTGCCGTCTTTGGATTGATTTTTCTTATTGAACAAATACCGATTGTGTTTTCCTCAATGCAACTAGCCTCGAGTATCTTTCTGGCTTATCTAGCCTACTCATTATGGATAGCGGAAGAAAATACTCATTCATTCGATGGATCTCACGCCAAGGGATTTAGTGAGGGATTCCTATTTGCCTTTTTGAATCCAAAAATTGCACTGTTCATGTTGGCTGTCTTATCTTCGGTTTTGGAAGAAAATATGAGTATGGAAACAAAATTGGTTATTGGTTTTCTAGGATTCTTCTTCGACATTGCATGGTACGTAATTGTGGCTACGTTCCTTTCATCTTCTTTAATGATCAATCGGATTCAAAGCAAGCAACTTTTGATGAACAAGATTACTGCATTGGTGATGATGGCAATGGCCGTGTGGGTATGGGCGCGATTTGTCATCTAAGTCTGACAGGTCTTACACCAAAATGTGGAACGACCTGATTGTTTTTCTTGGATGATGGAATCTCCACATTCACAAGGCATACTTCCTTTACCGTAAACTTTGAAGTAGTGGGGGAAATATCCAAGATTTCCTTCCAGTGAGCGGAAATCTCTGAGCGTAGAACCTCCTGCTTTGATAGCCTCAAGGAGAACACTTCGTATGCATTTACTCAGCCTTTCGCATTCAGGTTCTGATAATTGATTTGCTGGACGATGAGGAGAAATCTTGGCCCGGTACAGCGCCTCACTGGCGTATATGTTGCCAACTCCCACTACTGTTTTCTGGTCCAAAATAGCAACCTTGATGGCTGATTTTTTGCCCTCAAGGCTGTTCATCAATTTTTTGCCATCCCATTCTTCCAGGGGTTCAGGACCCAAATGATCAAGCAATTTGTGCGAAGAACCTCGTACTATGTCCATAATGCCAAATCTACGAACATCATTGTATACAGCAGAAACTCCATCTGAAAATACAATTTTTACATGGTCATGTTTTTCTTTCTGCTCATTAACATCTATACTCCATCTGCCAGTCATTCCAAGATGAATGAGCCAAGATAAACCATTACTCAAATCGACGAGAATATATTTTGCACGACGACGCACATCAACAACTTCGTTTCCTTCTATGGCTAATTGGAAATCATCTGGGAATGCAAAGCGAAGATTTGGCCTCCTCAATTCCACCTTCGTGATGACTTTACCGACCCATGAGCGTCGCAAGCCTTCCTTTACGGTTTCAACTTCAGGAAGCTCAGGCAATGGACATCACATCTTGATTACAGTCTGCAAGTCTTCCATGAATAAGTCAAGAGGCCAATCAGCGCCAGACCACCTTACTTGTAATTTCAGATTTTTGTCGAGTATGAAGGTCTCTTGTTGGTGAGCAATATCATAGCCTTGAGAGTTGTTGTCATCATACTCAACAGGTACAATACCATAGGAGGTCCACACGGATTGAAGGGCTGATTTACTGCCTGTTAAATGAGGCCATGTGTAATTGAATTCATTCATATAATCGGTTAAAACTTGAGGTGAATCATGCCTGTAATCCATTGTAATTGCTACTACCTCTAGCTTGCTTTTTTCGGATTCACTTAATCGATCCAATGTGTATTTGATGTTATGTTCAATAATCGGACAGGTCTCATCACATCTGGTGAACATGAAAACAATGACAACACTCTTTCCGGTGGTTTCATTGAGCGTCCATAAGTTCCCATCAGCAGATTCTAGGGTAAAATTTGGTGCTGTTTGTCCATTCATCGCAGTACCATGAAAGGAAAGTGCTTCGCTTGAAGTACAGCCTGGCAACAAAACACACAGTGCAAGTGCGAACGGAATAAAACGCATTGTTACTCATCACTATGTTATTCAAGAAAAAAATCAGTACTCTCGCCAACCGTGGTTACAGTCCTTGCATGTAAGCATCCTTGTTTCTGGCTCATCAGAAGAACGAGTTTGCTCGAGATAACTGTAAACTTCTGTGCAATCGCATTTTGGACACATGTAGTCTCCCACAGATAATACTCCATGGAACTTATCTGAGTCTTTGATGACCTCATACTCCCGAGTTTCAGCCTTTGAGGTTGATACTAAATTTGTCATATCGATAGTACGTCCATCTTCACCTTTGATGCTTGATGAGGTTGACCCTTTGTATCCACATGAATAATTTGTACAATCAATCACCCCTGATGGGTCTGGAAATGCTAACGTGCCGCATTTAGGGCAGAACATGGGCGAACGCTGTCAACTTAACACTTCAATGTTTGGTTTCCGTCCGCCCCAAAAATCATGATTGAGAAACCTCTGGCCAAGCCGTGTGGCTTTGGTATAATTGGCGTTCCGCGATTGTTTTGAGTTCTGAACTTGTGGTCTTAGATGAAGAACATTGGGATGGATGGAAAGATATTGATGCGATTGCAAAACGCATCAAAATATTACAACAAGGTATGTTAACTCCCGAGGCCAATCACCTTGCAGGTCGTTTTGATGATGCCGCTATTTTGCAAGATGGACATGAGGACTTGCCATCATTTGATTGGCCTCGACCCTCGAAAGAAGCCCTATCTTGCTTGGACCAAGGAATGATGCGCTTGGGTCAGCAACAATTGATGGAAACTGCAACCAATCCAGATTATCGACTCGAACACCTGGTAAATTCATGCGATGAGTTGAGAGAAACGACCCTTATCCATGAGGCGAGAATTATCGAATGGTTATCGATGATGTACCCTCAAGCGATTTTAGGACGAGACAGAGTTGGACTTATCCGATCCTTAGCCAAATCAGAACAAGTTGCAGATTTGGCAAACAAATGGAGCGTAAATGCTCCTGATTATGAAGAAGTTAACAAAGAATGGAAAGTCATGAAAAAATTAGCAGAAATTACCAACATGAGTTACAAACAATTAGATGCGACAGAACACCAAATCAGACTTGTTTCTGAGTCCTATATGCCTTCTTTGAGTCTATTACTTGGACCCATGCTTGCAGCAAGGATGTGCGTAGCAGCCCACTCTCGCGCTCGGTTGGCGAGATTACCTGCAGGTACCATCCAAATATTGGGTGCTGAGCAGGCTTTTTTCGAACACCTCAAACATGGATCTGCGCCACCTAAACACGGTCATTTATTCATGCACCCATGGGTTGGTAAATCTCCGCGATGGGTCAGGGGTAAAATCGCTCGAATGTTGGCAGGAAAGGTATGCTTAGCGGTTAGATCTGACCATTTCGGCGGTCAAATTTGGGACGAAAAACATGTTCAAGAGATTAAGTCAAAAGTAGAGTCATTAATCAAAAATCATCCACGTCCACCAAAGAGATGATACCGTGTCATCCCATTCACCAAATCCACGTTTTCATTGGCAAGGCTCATCCATATGGACGCTCAATGCCACCAAAGGAAAAACGGTCTATGGAGAAAGATTGAGAAAAATAAAGGGACATGAGTACCGAAAATGGGACCCAACTCGCTCAAAAATTGGAGCGGCACTGACACGCTCAAAGTCGCTTGAAGAATACCTAATACCTCAGCCTGGAGAAGAAATTCTCTACTTAGGCGCAGGCCATGGAACTACCATATCGCATCTCCATGATGTGGTATGCGGTTATGAAAATAGTTCACAAGGACGCATTTTAGCTCTTGATCACGCACCTCGATGTATTCGAGACCTCCATCATTTAGCCAATATTCGCCAAGGCATCGTACCTGTGATGGCAGATGTGCGAAACACAAACTCATGGAACATGATGATTCCCAATGGTGTTCGGTGGATGTTTCAAGATGTCAGCCAAGCCGGACAAGCCGAATTATTCGCAAAAATTTGCAGGAAATATCTCCATCAATCAGGCATTGGTATTTTATCTCTCAAATCAGCAAGTGAGCGTTGGTTCGATAAAGGTCGAAAGGCCATGGTTAGAGACGTCGAGAATACATTGGATACAGATGGATTAGAGGTATTGGAATCGCTTGATTTACATGGTTTACAAAACCATCATCAGATGTTCATCGTGAAGAAAATGTGAATTTCAATATTTTCTAAATTTCTTCTTATGTTGTCATTTACACGATAGAGATAATTACTGTTTTTGATGTCAGGAAACCCATGCGGATTGCTCTTGTTGCTATTTTATTGATGTCTGTGATGAATCCATTATTCACTCAAGTCGAACTTCAGGACGAATCACCGGTGCTATTGGCTGATGGAAATGGCGTTCAAGTCATCGAGGAAATTGAACCAAACAATGTCAATACAACGGGTCAAGAAGTTTACCCAGGAGATGTCGTAAGAGGAGCAGTGGACATGTGGGACGACAAACATGATTGGTATTCCGTTTGGCTTGAACCTGGTCAAACCCTCTTGCTCACGCTCTCTCACGCTTCGGGAGACGGTGTTTCTATGTCGGTTTGGGATGAAGAAAATACACATTACAATACCACGAACCCGAGTAAAATGCGAGATACGATTTTCCTTGGCGAAGAAGAAACCAGCGTTGGAGGCGTATACAGTGTCTCTGTGAATGCAACAATGACAGAAGCAGGTGGCGGAACATATGTGCTTGAAATCGATGCTGGATACGGGGTGCAGTGGTATGCTCCTGATGCAGGCTGGTATATCGCTGCTCAAACTTATGATGCGAAAGGTAACCTCATGTATAATTCAACCCTTTCCTCTTTCCAATTTGCTAATGCTGCAACAACGAATGACCAAAATGCTCCAGTCTGGACGAATGGCGACTTCTGGAATTTTTCAATCTCGATGCCAACCTTTTCCGGTGTGACCTATGAAGAATATCACCAAATGACAGTAACTGGAACAGACACCGTCTCTGGCAAAGAATGTCACAGGGTCAGTATCACTGGAAAATCCACGTTAACCATGAACCTCATGGGCATGGAAACTAAAACCATTGACGAAGAAACTGGCGAAGCATGTTATGACAAGGAAACACTATCTCTGGTTCATGAAAATCTCACACATACCAGTACGATAGAGATGGGTGGCGGGTTTAGTGCCATGAGTGATACATCTGGTCGATCATGTACCGATGATTTTGGCGACCCCGATTCAGACTGTGATGGTGTTACTGATGACTGGGACGATTGTCCAAATACCGCAAGTGGGGCAGAAGTTGATGCATGGGGTTGTTCAGACGCACAAAACAATGGCGGAGGAGGCTCTGGTGGCGGAGATGAGGATACCGACGGCGACGGCATCCCTGATTCAAATGATAATTGTCCAAACGAATATGCTGACTCTTCCAATGATGCAGATAACGATGGTTGTGTTGACGACGGCGGCGAGGGTAACGGCGACGATGGTAACGGCGGCGGAACCTCCGATGCAGACAATGATGGCGTGGTTGATGACGATGACATGTGCCCCGACACACCAAACGGTGAATCCGTTGATGTGATGGGGTGTAGCGATAGTCAAGGCGGCAATTCTGGTGGCAACGGTAACGGCGGAGGCATAGGCGACGGTACGGGGGGAGGAGGCACCATTGCAGATGGATGCATCCCTCAAGGCGTCGATCAATCGACTACCATGAAAATGGATCTCACTTATGCTAACGGGATTAATGAATTTAATTTCCCCATGGATGAAGGAAAGGTTTGGAGTGAGGCCTCGGAAGGTAGTGGCACCATGTCAATGAAATTGCTCATGGGAGGCTGTACAATGCTGGATATTGAATTTGAAGACTCCGGAGCATTGCCACTAAATTACCAGCATCTTGGAACTCAGAATTTTGATGTTAATGGAAATATGATTACAGCAAATGGCATCCAATCCTTTGCAGGACGTGAGGGAAATAACGATTGGGCAACACCTGATTTCACTATTCTTCCAAGTGTACCCGACAATGTGGCCAAATATGGTTTACCATTTGCGGCATGGATCAACGTTGTTGGATTTAATGAATTCAACAGTACCGTGGACATCAGCGCCTCTGTAAATGCAGAAAACGTTCCGATCATGTATGATAATCAGCAATTAACCATCAATGACCTTGGTGCAGTAATTATCGATACTATGAACCTCTCGAGCGGTGATTATGTCCTCACAATCACCGGCGAAAAAGATGGACGAGAACGCTCGGTTACGGTACCCTTTACTGTTGACAATACCCCTGATTTTGAGATCCAAACCATGGACCCATGGATTGTTCTACCCGGTGGCGTACCTTGGGTTGTTCCAACTCCCATCTTTATCGAACCTGTGAATGGTTTTGGTGCTGACGTTAGTTTATCTGCTGTTGTCCCAGAAGGTGTAACAGCTACCTTGGATTTTGCGAGCGGAACTGCTCCATTTATGGCTGTACTGACCCTCATAATTGCAGATAATCTTAGTGAAGGAGATTATACGGTAGTCATTTCAGGAACTTCTGGGGACACAGTACGATCGGACGAAATTACCTTTAGCATTACATCATTACCAGAATTTTCCTTGGAAATCGATAATCGTGAACAACTATTGGCAGAGGGAGAAATGGCCATTTCTGGTGTCATCGATTCCCATAACGGGCTGGATTTAAGCATGGGTGGCATGCTCGACATTATCGTTGAGCCATACAATCAGGCGTTGATTGATAGCGCTGTGATTACATGGGGAGATATAGATGCTAACGGTGACCTAGCATTTTCAGTAACTTTTGATGTTGATGCTGATATTCCTCTCAACGAGTATACCATTCAGCTGAATGTAGTCTCAATGGATGGAGGCATTGCTCATGCAGCGTCGGTGGCTTTTGTAACAAAATCATCAACCCTTGATGGGACCGCCACCGTGGCGGATGCTTCTGTCGTGGTTTCTGGAAATACTTCCCAACACGATGGAAAAGATACTACTTCAGCCGATTTGATTTCAGACACTGAGGAAAATGAGGGAGGCGAAAATCAAGATTCAACAAAGGATGATGTTTCTTCTGATTCCGATACCAAATCATCCAATACGATTTTGATTGTGGGATCAAGTATCGGGGTTTTGGGAGTCATTATTGGTGTCGCTATCGTAATTCTACGGGGACGTGGTGAGAATGGCCTTAGCAATGATTTCAATCAACAATTGTGGAATGAAGGCGGAAATCAATCTCTTCAACCAATGATACAACCAGACCTGATGGCTCAAACCGCTCTACCACAGCCTATGATGCAACAGCCTACACAAGCGATAGCACCTGCTCCAACAGTTGAGTTAGCAACGGCTCCACCACCACCAATGCAACCGACAACGGTCCCAGATTACACTGGACTGCCACCGGGCGGCCAATATGAACAAGCAAATGGACAGACGGTATACCTCCAGCAAGATGGTGTTCGCTGGCAGATGATGTCTGATGGTAGTTTCAATCGACTAAACTGAGTATTCTCAAACCAGAGTGACATTTTCACGGTTTACAAAACCATCATCAGATGTTCATCGTGAAGAGAATGTAAGTCTCTTAATTATCCCCGATAAATGAACGATGGTATAAATACTGCATTACTCGGGACGAATTATGGACACTAAGGCGTCAAATTCGAAGAACTTCTTAGCAGTCCGGATTAGTAAGCTAACTACATCCATGAAGATGTTTTTTTCAAGAAAATGGGGAGTTCTCCTTCTCATATTTTGTGTGTACACATTTTTGCAAAGAATTGGTTTACAATCAATTAATTATTTCTTATTCACTATATTCATGATTTGGTTGATAGTTCGTCTTTTTGCACTGAGTTCATGGTTTTTGAAAGAAGATGAACCCGGCGTAATTAATCGATTCAATAGAAAACGTATGTGGAAGTTGTTTGGTTCTCTGAGCGGTATTTTTGTGATTTTTATCATATTATCAGCAACAATTTTCTTGAATTTTTCCGACCAAGTGGGAGGTAATGCACAAGACCACGATTCCCCTCATTACAAAGATGGAACATTCCATAATTTGCTGCCAACTCAAATAGGTACAGAAAACGTTTCTTTTTTCTCAACTGCGTTTGAATATCTTGTATCAAGTGAGCAAACTGCACCTACAGATGTCCTTCCTACACACGAATTTGAGCCAATACATCTCGAGGAAGGAGAAATTTCAGTTACATGGTTTGCGCATTCAACGATTCTTGTTCAGACAAATCAAACAAATATCCTGATGGATCCTATTTTTGGCAAGGATAACATGGACCCCTTATTTTTCGGCCCATCTCCATTTCCTTTTGAGCACACCTACAGCGTAGAAAATTTACCAAGGATTGACCATGTTTTGATTTCACATGATCACTATGACCATCTTGATATGGATACCATCAAGGCTCTCAAAGGTGCTACATTCCATGTTCCACTTGGTGTGAAGGCTCATTTGGTGAAATGGAATATTTGGTCATATGATATCAACGAATATGATTGGTATGATTCCTTAGAATTGAATGACAATCTGAGTTTGACACTTACTCCATCGCAGCACTTTAGTGGACGAGGATTATTCAATGGTGATTCTACTCTTTGGGGTTCTTGGGTTATCGAGGTAGAAGATTGGCGTCTATTTTTTAGTGGTGATAGTGGATATTCCCCTGAATTCAAGACAATTGGTGAACAACATGGCCCATTCGATCTTGCTTTTGTGGAGTGTGGTCAATACAATGAAGCTTGGTCAGAAATTCACATGTTTCCAGACCAAACCGTTCAAGCAGCCATTGACCTTCAGGCTTCAGCCGTTTTACCAATTCACAATTCAAAGTATGAATTAGCACTTCATGCTTGGGACGCACCGCTTGAAGGTGCCAGAAATGCAGGAATCGAGAAAAACATGCAAGTTGTTACGCCCATGATTGGACAAACATTTCTGGTCAATCAGTCAATGCCACAAGAGGCCTGGTGGCATGATGTTCCCGATGTTCCACAGACCTCTTGGGTTGAAAGCCAATGGTTTGGATGGCTATTACCTCTCCTCCTTATCGCAGGATTGGTTGGAGTATGGCAACAAAAAGTGGCAGAATCAAGTCTTGAACAAGAGTGATATTACTCAGAACCGATTAACTTGTAATCATCACTCAAAGGAGTTGCACCTGTTTCTATGGAGATAATTTTCCCATCTTTGAATCGAAGAAAAGACAACACCGCTTCCGATGTTGAACCATTTGAAAAGTGAGCAATCCCGTGAGCAACGCCTATCTCGTCATTCTCGTACAGAATCCTGTTGTTTTCACTTCGAACCATATCATTACCTGCAAAAGCAAGAACATCTGCTTTCCTCATTACCGTGTCCCCTACGTGAGGCGTGAATGTAAAATCATCATGTAATACTTCGGCAAGGGTTTCGACATCCCCTTCCTCAAATGCTTTCTCATATCTTGAAACTATCGACATGAGTATAGCAGTGATAGGCTCTGTTTAAACCCGTCGTTGCTTCAAGGGTTTTGAAAAATTGAAAGATTCTAATCCTGAATCTCAGCTTCCATGGCTTGTTCAAGGTGCAATATTTCGTGGTCTTGTTTAATTCGAATCAAGTAACCAACGCCACCTGCAATGAGGAGGAAAAACAAGAAGAAAAAGGTCATACCTATGCCATAATCTTCGAAAAGCGTAGCCAGTGCTGAAAAGAAACCTTCATCTTCATTTTCGTTTTCCAACTTAGGTTCAATCAACATAACAATCGCTTCTTGATCATAAACACCTCGAGTAAATGTAAGCATACCATCCATGGAAGCATCATAATTATCAGAAGGCGTTGTTGGATCTAAATCGGAGTAAAAATCAGGTTTTTGCTCAAAGGATAATTCAACAGGTTCACTTAAGTCGAGCGTTAAAACCACATCCACAGTGTATGGAATTCTTGACTCAAAGAACTCTGGGTCTTCGAGAACCCCTGCCAATGTTATGGCTTGTCCTGTCACATCAAAATGGGCCCACTGGCCCCATGAACCTTCATCGACATCCAAATCATATGACCATGAATCAGCGCTTCGAGTTCCCTGACCTTGAGCATCGTTCGTACCGTCCTCTCCAAGGTCAATCTCAAGTTGCAATTGGCCTGCTTGGAGGGTCTCAATTTCGAATTCTGTTGCGGTAAACATTGCTTCCAAACGTGTTGTTCCATTTGGAATCCAGACATAATGGGAATCCTCAGTATAGTAAACAGCCCCTGTATTTCCGTTGTTGAAGTGGTTCCAATCACCTTTCCAAGAATGTCTTACGCGGTCTGTATTGAGTTCAATGACTTTCTCAGCCATCATGTTTTCATAAATCTCCCAAGCATCCCATACATTGTATTCGGGATGATCAACCAAGCCATTTCCATCTTGGTCTCTCATCAATTGTAACGTACGAGCCAAAGCCACGGCAGCCTCTGTATCGGTGAGGCCATGTCCAACCCGCCAATCATGACATTGACCCGTCGCACTACGGTAACAGTTTTCAGGAATATCGATACAACCATCCTCATCATTTCCTTCCTCGCATGAATTAGCCATGTCTTCATAGGTCGCAGTGAGTTCCAAAATCAGTTCCAGTTCATGAATTCGGCTGAAGTTCTCTGTCTGCCAATTCTCAAATTGCCCATAAGCGGCTGTTCCTGGTCCACCAACCAGACTGTCACCATAATCATGGTCCTCTCGATGATAATCTGCAACACCTAGAGAAGGAGCGATATCGAGAATAAGTCCAGCCATGCCTCCGACATGAGGCGTAGCCATGGAAGTGCCTGAAATGGCCATGTAATACAAATCTCCTTGTAATTTAGTGCTCGCATCAATGGCTGTGCCTCTTGGAGCTGTTGCCCAAATATCTCGACCTGGTGCACCCACATCTGGCCACGTGTGTTGTTGATTCATGCACCCTCGTGATGAAAATGAGGTAACGGCTGTTCCGTCATGGGTTAAAGCAGCAACAGATATCGCAGATGGTGTATTTGCATAGACATTAGTTCGCAAATCACCACCGCATTCTTCACCTGAGCCACCAGAATTTGAAGCAGCAAAGATGACAGCAACGCCATTTTCGAAAGTAAGTTTATCCGTTATTTGAGCGATGACACCATTTGGATCGTAGTCACCATCTGTTCCCCAGGAATTTGATACCACACGAATGTGATAGGGATTTTGTCCAGGAATAGAATGTGTGTAGGTCCATTCAAGGCCTTGCTCTGCGGCGAAAATCGATGCACCATCCCCGGTTCCTAATGCTACCATTTGGGCACCTTTTGCTACACCTGCTCGGCGTCCAGCGGACGCATCGCCATTCCCTGCAATAGTGCCTCCTACGTGTGTTCCATGGCCTGAGGAGGTATCCGAGTTTCTTGTTTCAGTCCATACACCATCAAACTTTGCAGAATAAATGACCTTGTCTCCCGTCCAAGGCTCGAGATAATCGAAGTCAGGATGCCCAGCGTCAACTCCAGTATCAAGGTCTACGATTGCCGTACCATCTCCATCCCATTCTTCAAACCCTAAATTAACGTCATATTGGATTTCGCCACTTGGCATTACAATAACCCGATTCCATGTATCGGTTGCCTTCACAACATGCGTTGTCTCATGCATCATGATGCCAGGGTCTGGAGTTCCACCCCAATCAGGTGGAAGGTAAAAGAAATCCAGTTCCTTATCCAATTCTAGATATTCCACTCTCTCCCAATTTGAAATTTTTCTAATATCTTCTATCTTTGCTTCGATGAGGCCTCCATCGACGAGAGGTGCATCACCCAACACTTCGGCATGAAATGCTTCAAACTGTTGCTTGTCGCTTTCACTCACAGGAGAATGAAGTTGAAAAATAACTGGAATGACAAGGTCTTCCTCACTTGAATCTAAAATTTCTTTGAGATCTGTGTTCATTTTTTCGTAATTTCCCATGGGATTTATGCCATCAAAAACAGGAGCAGCAGTTGCACCAAGCATGAGGATTTGCATCAAAACGGCGGAAAGGAAAAACAATCGCCTTCTAGCACCCATATGCGAGCCTACAGGCCATTGTTCAAATGCATTGTTGATTGGTGTTTTTTTGAGAGACAAATAAACGAAGTATCGTAAGCCTCATCTTTGGTTGCCTAGACCGTGTCTACATGCGAGTGAAGGCAGCGCTCATCGGCTTGCTCATGTGCACCTTTTCACTAGCAGGCTGTTTCAGTGATGAAATCATGCCTGAAGTGGTTATCGAAGAGTCGATTCCAGATGGCGTTTTCGTGACCAATGGACAAGGTTTACCGGTGAATGAAGAGCCACTTCCCCTACAATTTTCGTTCAGTGATGTTGGCCAAAACGGTCCAGAACCCAGTATTGGAGTCACCTCATCAGGTTGTATTTTCTTTATCGCTCTTGAGAAAGTTATGCGTTCTTGTGATTATGGAGAAACCTGGGAAGAGGTTCAGGGACCAGCGTGTTCCCCTACAACAAGCGACCCATACGGTTGGGTAGACCCCATCACAGACAGAGTATTCGGGGTCCAAATGATAGGGCTTGAAACCTCTTGGATTTGTTGGAGCGATGACGATGGAGATACTTGGGCTGGTAATCCACATGACTCCGGTACCACGCCAATTAACGACCACATCAAGCTCGCCACGGGACCTTGGACAACCAGCGGTTATGGGATCGCTGGACAGTTTTCCCAATCAGTTTACGAAACCGCTGTTTACTATTGCTACAATAAACTCGCAGGCATTTTCTGTTTCACCAGCCTAGATGGTGGAGCGACCTTTGAATTAGGTGGTCAAATTATTGGCCTTGCAACCACAAACGGAGGGTTACACGGAGCAATCTCAACCGCTCCAGATGGAACCGTTTACGTAACTCCCAGAGTCGAAACACCAACCGTCATCGTGTCCAAAGACAATGGTTTTTCGTGGTTTGAAAGAGAAATGGGAACCGATGTTGGCACGCCATATCCGAGAAAAAATTCAGAGGTTGCAGCCGATACAGAATCCAATGCCTATCACGTATGGACAGGAGCAGATGAAGGTATTTACATGTCGACAACGACCGATTCTGGCGAAACTTGGACACAAGAAAGCATTCGAATTAGTCCTGCTCAAGTGATATCAACGGCGTTTCCTCAAATCGATGCAGGTGATCCCGGGCGAATTGCGGTTACATATTTGGGAAGTGAGAATGCCGACCAGTTGAACCAGTCTGACTTGGATGGTAACCCATGGGATGGTAATGCACACTATGCTAACAGCAATGTCTCTTATCATCTCTATGTGACTTTCAGTCTCAATGCATTGGATGAAAACCCGACATTCCATACGGTTCGAACGACTACTGACCCGGTACAAGTTGGGTCTATTTGCTTGAATAGTGGTGATTGTCGCGACATCGGTGGTTCAAACAGAAATTTACTTGATTTCAATGACTTACACCTTGACCGACAAGGCAGAGTATACATCGCCTTCGCGGACGGTTGTACTGGCGAATGTGCAACAAAGGAAAACCCGCAACCGGAAGACTCGCGAGACCGACTCGGCGTCATGTGTCTTTTGACCAGTGGGCCATCACTCTACAATGACGTGGAGATGGTTGAACCATTGGATGACATGGAATCTGAGATGAGTCAAGAAGCCCCTCAACCATCGAAACATAATGTCATGGCTGAATCTATCAGAGAAAAACAAGATGAAGAAGAACTTCAAAATTAATGATTTCAAGCATAATTTGTCTTGAGATGATGCTTCACGATGCTTGACCAGTGATCACCAGGGTACCCGGGAAACCGGGGCTTGGATTTGCGTGCCACGATTGGATATTGGTAAACCCGGCCTCTTTCCATCCGTTGAGCCATTCAGATGCAGACATCATGGTCATGTGTACGCCTACCTTTTCTGGCCAATCGTGACTTTGGTGATGCTCTTGGTAGAAATCTATGCCAAAAACAGCCCAACCATTGGGTTTCAGCCAGTGTTCTCTAATTTCCTTGAGTACACTGAACGGGTCTTCAAGATAGTAAATGAATTCCATGGAGTGAACGAAATCCACTTGACTTTCTGGAAAGTAATCTGGCAATATGGCATGTTGGTAATCTCCGCTCGAATCAATTTGTTTGGCTTTGTGAATCATCGCTTCTGCACCATCAATTCCGTTTGCATGATGACAAAGAGAATGTGCTGTTAATTTACGCACTACCCAGCCATTCCCACAACCCAGATCGGTGATAGTAAACGGGTTTTCAAGGTCTTTAGCCCGTTGATATATGAACTCCAGCATCTCTTCGACAGCTGCTGCATGGCCACGTTCCATGCCCTCATCTTTACCAACTTCAGCCCACTCGCCAAACACATCGATGGCTTCTCGCATAGGGGGTGCTCGAACCATTGGTCGATAAGGTCTACTCTCGTTATTCCTCTTTGACAGAAATGCAATCTAGAAAAAGGAATGCATATACGAGCACCTTTGTTTTCAATGCCAATTATACAGAGATAATAATATCCAGTTATCTAGAAAACAACAGTCGTCTGTGAAGGTGAATTCTGTTCTTTGCGAAGAACACGGGGCAGGAGAGTCAAAGCAGGAAGACCCACAATCAAGTGCAGAATATTGAGCATAATGGCTGCTTCGACGGTCCCCGAACCGAAAGAGAACATTCCATAAGCGACCAAGAACAAAACGCCACTGAACCTCCACCACTTGTCAGGATTATCGGTCACTATTTTCAGGAGAGTGTGGAAAACTACCGTCGTTGCACAGAAAGCAACCGTAGCCACGAAACTCGCCAATGTGAACAATAACGGGGGGAACATTGTATCTGATTGTCTCTCCCAAGGCGCCCAAGGCGTATCCATACCGACGCCCAATGTCAGCACTCCCGCCCCCAATGCTGCGAATGCACCAATCAAAAGCAACGTCTTGGTAGACCTTTTCAAAACATGAAGACAGATGCCAATCATATACCATCTGCCATCATAACAATACATATGTTTATGTTTTCTTATCAAGCGAACAGGCCTCTTTTCCTGTTTGATAAATCATAATTTCGCTAACCGATAGTTTGTGAATTTGTGCACGAATAATCACGAAATGGGATTGATGACAAGGACTATTTATCGAAAGCAATGGTTCATGCTTATGGATTTGTCAACAGCCTCACAGTGGGCCGAAGTTATTGGACTTGTCACCATCCTCGGTGCAGCGATATATAGTTGGTTTCAGATCAATGAACTCAAGAAAAGTCGAGAAGGTGTCGCATCACTTTCTCTTGCTGAATTATTCCAAGATACCGAATTTTCTCATGGCTGTATCCTCATTTTTCGACAGCCTGATGACCTCAAATCGATTGAGGAAATGGAAGCCTTTCATGGATCTGATTGGCCGAAAGTATTCACTGTTCTAACCACATGGGAGAGTATCGGCGTCTTGATGCATGAAGGCCATCTCGACTGGCAAATCGTTCACAAGTTGTATTCCGGTTCAATCATACGTTCATGGGAAAAAACAGAGAAAATCATCTACACAATCCGAGAAGCAACAGGAATTGAGAGCGCTTTTGAGTGGGTTCAGTGGATTGCTGAGCGAATGATTGAATTTAATGAACAATATAACAACGAACCTGCCCAATTTGCCTACAAAGACTGGAGACCTACGCTTCGAAACCGGTGATTTACCGGCAAAAAGAATTTTTACTCAAAACTTGAGATATTTTTCATCGCATATTCCCTAGCATACTCTTCAGAATATCCCTCCTTCACTAGCATCTGTATATATGTCTCTATCTTTTCAGCCATCTGAGAGTTAATGGCATTGGTTTGTGTAGTTTGAATTGTGGCAACTGTAGTGGGACGCTGATTCTTAAGACGATTCTGATGAGATTTGTAATGGCCTTGGAGGAGTTCGTATTGAGCCTGGTTGATTTGACCATTCAATACCAAATCACTTGAAATTGTTTCAAACCATGCATACAAATCCAATTGATTATCGATTTTACTCATATCGTTAATCAATTTCTCAATAATCCTCTTTTTACGCGTAGAATAATACCAACCAAAGATAATGGCGATTATTGGAATAACGATTGATAAAACGATTCCGATTAGGTCGAGATTGATGTCGCTTGAACCACCTGCTGCAGCCGATGCAAGTAATTCAGTCGCCATAACATATCGTAGTTGTTGAAATATATCACTTCATTGACATGGACTAACATGAATAACGAGAGTACCCACTGCTCCATCAATTTTGGGAGTGTATAACCTGGATGAAGGTCAATTTGATGCTTCAAAGTTCAAGAACTGCATGAGGGGATGCAGCAAGTATTAATTTTCGACTTCAAAGTCATATTGCCATGAGGAAAAACTGGAACTCAATATGGAGATACATTCACCTTACGTTTGGATTAATTTTAGTTGTATATCACGCAAGAATTGCTTGGTTTCACCAAGGTATAGTGGATTCTGTGTGGTCAGCAGACATCGATAAACTGGTGTCTACGACGCTGATCTTCTTTGTGATGTGGACTGGGCTGGCTAAGTGGCCAATCTATCCTTGGTACAAGAAGCGACAAAACAAGAAGAAGAGAGCTCAAAAAGCAGCAGCGGCTGAATAAATCCGCATCCCATCTTTGGTTTATGCATGAGCCAAGCGTA
>MDTE01145194.1_pt1 | contig 21041 bp, 14 predicted proteins | sample 811231 | NCBI WGS metagenome assembly MDTE01 (sample SAMN05326651, study PRJNA326480) | marine metagenome | isolation source: seawater | place: Indian Ocean: Red Sea | collected 2010
CGCCGCCTCTATCCGCCCTCCGATGGCTTCAGACGCCGAACGATCTCGTTTTCGTCGGGAAACTGATCACCCTGGGCCCGCTTGTCCCAACAGACCTCGCCCCCCGATGAGACAATGAAATCCCCTCGCCCCCCGGGAACCAATTCCGTCTTCCATCCCGCATAAGCCCTCTCAATGGCAGCCGCCAAACTGGCGGCTTTAGGCTTGTAGTTTCAAACAACGCAATACTCGATTCGAACTGTTTTCATGACTCTTGTTGCTCTGCTAGCCGCTATCGCAGCACATCCAGTCAGCGGTGACGACCCATTTCTCGGCAACTTTTCCATTGGTCGAATCGCAATCCGGAGTAGACTCTGCCACCAACAAGATGCCGACCCCTCACATGAACTTCCTGATTCGTCGCGCCGCGTGGGCGCTCTCGCTGATCCTTCCCCTCACGTCGCTCTTGGCCGCAATCAATCCCTTCTCTGAAGGCGTCCGTCGCGACCCACCTCGAAGCCCCTCAGACCAACAAAAGGCGTTCAAGCTTCCTCCCGGCTTCAAGATCGAACTCGTGGCCTCCGAGCCCGAGATCGCCAAGCCAATGAATCTTGCCTTTGATGTCGAGGGCCGCCTCTGGGTCACCGATTCCTACGAGTATCCCTACGCTGCTCCGCTCGATCAGCCGGGTCGGGATAGCATCAAGGTGCTCACCGACACCAATGGCGACGGCCGCTACGACAAGATCGACACCTTTGCCGAGGGACTCAACATTCCGATCGGTCTCTATCCCTACAAGAACGGGGTCATCGCCTGGAGCATTCCCAACATCACCTATTTCGAGGACAGCGACCATGACGGAAGATCGGATCGCCAAACCCACCTCTTCGGACCGCTGGGCTACGAGAGAGACACACACGGAATGAATTCATCCTTTACTCGTGGATTCGACGGCTGGCTCTACATCACCCACGGCTTCAACAACAACACCACCATTGCCGGCAGCGACGGCCACACCTTCTCGATGAACTCAGGGAACACCTACCGCGTGCGCCTCGACGGCTCGCGGGCGGAACCCTTCACCTTCGGTCAGGTGAACCCCTTCGGAATGACCCTCGATTCCCTCGGTAACCTCTACACCTCGGACTGTCATAGCATGCCGGCCTACCTCTTGATCCGGGACGCCTACTATCCCAGCTTCGGTAAACCTCACGACGGCCTGGGCTTCTGTCCGAAGATCATGAGCCACAGTCACGGATCCACCGCGATTGACGGTGTCGTTTACTACCCGGACGATCAGTGGCCGGCCGAATATCAGGACAATGTCTTCATCGGAAACGTGATGACCAGCCGCGTCAACCGGGATACCTTGATCGAAGTCGGATCCGGCAAACAGGCCCGAGAAGAGAAGGATTTTATCGAGAGCCAAGATTCCTGGTTCCGCCCCGTGAACATGCAATTCGGACCCGACGGGTCGCTCTACATCGCCGACTTCTACAACCGCATCATCGGCCACTACGAAGTGCGCCTCGATCATCCGGGCCGGGATCGACACCGGGGACGCCTGTGGAAAGTTTCCTATCAGGGGATGCCCGGCCATCCCCCTCAGATCGAAAAACGCTTTGATCTTCGAAAGCTCTCCCTCGAGGGGATCTATGAGGAACTGGACCACCCCAACCTCGTCCGACGGCAATTGGCGATGAACTACCTCGTCGATGAAATCGGCCCCACGGCGGGAGGGATCGCCCACTCGATCGTCGCCGGTTTGCAACCCTCAAGCTGGCGCCAACGAGTTCACTCCCTCTGGGTCCTGCACCGTCTTGGGAAACTGGAGCCTGGTTTCCTTCAACGCGCTTGCGCGGATGCCGCCCGCGAAGTTCGCGTCCACGCCATGCACGTTCTCTCAGAAACCCCGACCTGGACTCCGCTTTATTCCCGCCTCGCAAGCGCCGGCTTGCGGGACCCCGACTTCAACGTGCGCCGGGCAGCGGCCGATGCCTTCACGACACATCGCTTCGCAGACCACATCGCCCCCCTATTGGAAGCCCTGCGGGTCACCACGGATCGGACTCCCCATCTTCGCCATACCCTCCGAATCGCGTTGCGCCACCAACTTCGAGACGAGGCGTCCCTCCGGCGTCTGGCGTCCCTCCCTCTAGCATGGGAGGACCGATCTGCCATTGCCGATGTCGCGATCGCGATCCCCTCGTCCGCCGCCGCCCACGTGCTCCTCCAGCATCTCACCAGGAACGACTCGACGCCGGCTGACCTAAATCGTTTTGCCACCCATATCGCAAGGCACAGCCCCGCCGAGGAGCTGGCGCGGCTTCCTCAAATCATTGGTGCGCATCCTTCGATCTCGACGCAGCAGGAAGCGACCCTCTACCGGACGATCGCCACCTCAGCCCAGCAGCGAGATCTGTCCCTCCCATCCAGCGTCAACCGTTGGGGAACCCAACTTGCCGAAGCCCTGCTGGAAGAGAGTCAAGCGAACAACCACGGTTGGCGTTTTTCCGGAATTCCGGGCATGGTTACCACGGACATCCCCTGGATCCGGCAGGTCCGTAGGAGCGCCGATGGCGACGACACATCCGTCTTTCTCTCAAGCCTCTCGCCGGGCGGGGAATCAAATACCGGCGTGGCCCGCTCGCCAGAGTTCTCCATTCCGGGACGGCTCCGCTTCTTCATTGCCGGTCACGACGGGTTTCCAGAACGAGCCGCTCAGGGTCGGAACCATCTTCGCCTCCGTTTAACGGACTCCGACGAGATCATCGCCCAAGCGGATGCTCCCCGCAACGATACCGCCCAACAGGTCGATTGGGATCTGAGTCCCTACCAAGGTCGACGGGGCGCCCTCGAGCTGACCGACGGCGATAACGCGGGTGCCTTCGCCTGGTTGGCCGTCGGCCGTTTCGCGCCCGAGATTGTTCCGCTCCCGAGCCAATCCCCCCAAGACCGATCCCGCGACCTGGTCCTGGCCGCGCAAGTGGCAGCTCAGCAGCCCCGTTCAAGCCTTGCCCGGCGCATTCAGAAGGACCTCATCAGCACCCCGATTCCGCCACTCACCAAGGCGCGAATGGCAGAGCCCCTATCACGCACACTGCCCAGTCCCTTGGCCATCGCACTGGCAAAGCGGATCGCCGACGTGGCGATGACCGAGGATCAGCGGCAAGAGATCCTTCGGACCCTCTTTTCCGACTCGCTCTCCGACCGAGCGGATGAACTGGCCCAATCCCTGATCATCACCTTGCCCGCCACCAGCCAGGTGGCCTTCATGGACGACGTGGCCACGAACCGCAAGGGCACCGAACTGATTCTTCGTTGGGTTCGCCAGGGAGCCCTTCATCCCTCGACCCTCCAGGTGCCGCAAATCGCCAATCGATTTCGCCTTCAGGGCAGCGAGTTGGAATCACAGCGACAGCAGTTGGTCGAGGGGCTCAAGCCCATCACCATCGATCTCACCAAGAGAATCCGGAGCCTCGCCTCCCAACTGCTGGTCAAGCCAGGCAATCCCGCACCTGGCAAAGTCCTCTTCGAGCAAGCCTGCCAGGTCTGTCACCAGATCAACGGTCAGGGAGCACTGGTGGGCCCCCAACTAGACGGGATTGGAAACCGCGGCGTGGAGCGCCTCCTCGAGGATCTCCTGGATCCGAACCGCAACGTGGATGCTGCCTTTCATCCCCAATCCCTCTCCCTGGAAAACGGTGAGGTGCTCTCTGGACTCTTCCGGCGCGAGGAGGGTAATCAACTGATCCTGGTGAACGCGGCTGGGGCCGAGTTTTCGGTCCACAAAGAGGCCGTTCAGGAGCGAACGACCCTGACACAATCCCTCATGCCCGACAATTTCGGCGATCTCCTCGAGGACCAAGCCCTCCTCGATTTGGTCACTTTCTTGCTCTCTTCAGGGAATTAGGTCTGCCAATGATGGCTTGCCCTTCAAACCCGCTGCGTTCGAGTGTTGCCACCCAGGCCCCGAATTCCGAGATTCAAACCAAAAGGTCCCGAGAAACCTGATGAGGCCAGTCACCCCCTTCCCCGAGCATCCGAAAGCTGGCCGCTCGCTCCTCGCATTCGAACGAGACTTGCCCCCCTGGGGACCGTCTTTGATCTTGCTCCTCTGCGCGGTGACGAACGCCCTCGGCGCCTCGTCTCCGCTCGAGGTGACGCTCTCGCTCGATGCCGGACTTCGCGCCCACCTGCACTGGGAACCGCTTCCCCATCCGGCGCTCTACACCGTCGAATCAACCGACTCTCTGGACCAGGTCTGGAAATCCGTGCCACCGGCCGGTCAGTGGCCAATCGAAGGAACCGACTTCGTCGATCCCAGAGCTAGCTTTCTCCCCGCACACCGTTTCTACCGTGTCGTTGCCGAGACCATCCCTGAGCCTACTCGCGCCGCGCTCATTTCTTTCAGGCAGGAAGACAGCCTTTCGCCCGATCAGGTCCTGGACTGGGCCGAACGAATCGGCATCACGGGGATTGCCGGCGAGGTGGGCGTGACGCTCTACTCGGTCCTTTACGAAACCATCGATGCCCAAGGACGACAAACCGTCGCGTCGGGAGGAGTCGTGATTCCAAGCGAGACGGACGCCCCCCTTCCGCTCTTTAGTTTTCAACACGACACCGTTCTGGATCGCGAGAATGTTCCCTCGCGATTCCGCTTTGATTCGCTGGAATCGCTGATGCCGATCTTCGCGGCCTCTCAGGGGTTTGTGGCGGCCGCTCCCGATTACCTGGGGCTTGGGGATTCCCCGGGCTTCCACCCCTACTTGATCGCCAATGCGGCGGCCAATGCCGTCGTCGATCTGCTTCCGATTGCCGCGGAGATCGCCAACGCGGAGGGCTTCGAGACGCTCGGGGAAGTCTACCTCATGGGCTATGGCGAAGGGGGCTTTGCCACCATGGCCGCTCACCGGGAACTCGAATCCGATCCGGACTCAAGTCTCGAAGTGATCGCCTCCGTTCCAATGGCCGGTCCCTACGATCTCTCGGATCTCTTTCTCTCCTCCATGCTCGATGAGAATCTGGACCATCCCAATCCCTTCATCTTCCCCTACTGGGTCCGGGCCTACGACGACGTCTACGATCTCTACGATGATCCCCTTGAAGTCTTTACTCGATCCGTGACCACCCGCGCTCTCCCGCGGATGAACGGCCGCACCGACGGCGAAGCGATGAATCAACTCCTCCCATCCTCCCATCCACGCAGCCTTCTCCAAGACCGCTTTGTCCTCTCCTTGAGCGCCGAATCAGAACACCCTTTCCAAATCGCTTTGCAAAGAAACAACGTCTATGACTGGAAGCCCCGGGCCCCCATCCGGATGTATCACTGTGACGCGGACCTGACCTTCACGAAATCCCACTCAGAGAAGGCCCTCGACGCCTTCTTTGCCAACGGCTCCAACGCCGGGGAACTCATCGACCCCATTCCCTCGCTCAATCACGCCGAATGTGACGGCGTCAGTTTCACCAGCGCGATGATCTGGATTAACCGCCAGCGCAACTAGGGGCCCTCGTTCCAGTAGACGTTGACGTTCTTCGTCTTGCGGCCCGCCGCGATGATATCCAAGCGACCGTCCTGATTCAAATCGGCCAGCTTCAAATCCTCACAAGCCATGGTATTGTGATCAATCACGGAAACCTCCCATTGGTCCCCGGATTCATTGGGCGTAAAGAGCTTGATCCCTACCGGCGTGTTCCCCCGCATCGCACGCCATCCCACAACCACCTGATCGCGCCCGATTCCCGCCAGATCACCACAGGCAACGGCATGCCCGTCATTGAGGGTGTCGTCAATGACCCGTCGCGACCAGGGCTCGGCCGCCGCACCGTTCTTGGGCTGATAAATCACCACCGACTTCCCGTGCATGGGTTCAACGGCGGCCACAAACGATCGCCCCGCTCCCAAGGAACCCTTTCGAACCTCTCCCGCCCCTCCACCCTGGTCATCGCCGATCATGCGCAGCGCCATGCCGCCATCGACCCAGTTTGACACAAAGACGCCTTCCTTCCCCCCGATCAAAAACTCGCTTGCCGAGTCCTCGTCCCACTGTCCCGGATCAAAGTTATGGGTCATGTGCAGATCGCCATTGATCAATCGAGTCTCCCATGGATCGCGTGGGTTCTCCGGGACGGCGTAGGCCAGCAATTTGACACCGGCTCCTTCTCCCCCCTTGTTTCCCCGACCATGCAAAGGGAGGACGAGAAGCTCCCATTCATCCCGCCAATTCTTGGCCCAATGCATTCGATGGACCGTCGGTTCGTGATGAAGCGCGACGGGGGTCCATTTCTGACGACGGTCCTCAGGGGGAATGAGGTAGTGAACGCTGCCGCTCTGCTGGGTATCCCCGGGATTCCAACCGGCTCCCACGGCGATTTCGGCTTTTCCATCGCCATCCAGATCCTGGGCCGCGAGACAGACATGATCCCGTTGGGTCAGGTTCTCGGCGATGACATGCTTGGCCCAGGAAGGATTCTGATACCACACCACTTGATCTTTATCGACCAAGAGAATGTCCTCCCGTCCATCCCCATTGACATCGGCAATGGCCAGGCCATAACCGATCTTGATCCCGGGATCGATGACCTGGGTTCTGAACTTCGGGGCACCGAGGAGGGGCAGCAGGGGCCAACACGCGCAAACGAAAAACGCAATAAAGAGGGAAAAGGGGGCTGTCTTCATGGTCAATCGGTCCGTTCCAAGCGGAGAATGTTTCAATCGGGATCGCCTAAACCCTACCGAACCCGACCCCGCTGCCAACCTCTTTTCGGAACAATCAACCAGGGAGATCGGTTCAACCAGGGGAGGCCACATCCCGAATGGTGAGTGATCTGCGAATCACTAGGTACCTCAACACGGTTCGATCCACGCATAGAAACGCCAAGCTCATACCGTCAAACATCAGTCAAGATGAGGCCAGGTCAAGAGTGCTATGAATCGACCAGGAACACCGTTTTTCCCAACGAGGGTCACCCTCCGAGACGCATACCGAAACCCTCAATGACAGAAGGCTTTCGGATTATGGGAGAGGCTGTTCAATCACCACACCGTTCAAAAGGCCGCTTTCACTGATCAGGTCGCGGAACCGTGCCCCGGAAATGAATCAAGCCCCAAACGATTGGTTGCATCTGCAGCCGGTCTCGCGGTGATGACCATGGTTGGATTCGCGTTTCGAGATCCCCTCCACCCCGCAAAGCCCCTGCTAAACAAAGCCCGATCTAAAAGGATTGAAATGACAATTGGCCCGCTGGCTGATGAGGGCTAATCCTTGAATCAGATCCAAGTCGTGCGCCACCCACTTCAAGGATCAAACCTACTGATCCACTAGGGTGTCTCCGACACCGAATCTTCATCGATCCCGAGTCGTCTATGTGTTCCCCCGGGCGTGCCGCCGCCAGACCGCGAAGGCCAGAGCGCCCATCCCAAAACAGACCGCAGTGGTCGAGGGCTCCGGAACTGCCGCGATTTGAATAGACGTTCGAGAGATATAGCTTGTCTGACCGACCGTGGGCGCCCCCAGGGTGATCGTATCATGGACATTCACATCACAATGCCATATCTGTGCAACGTAGCTGCCACCCGGAGAGAGTGTCCCCCCCGAAATCGTGTGGCTTGTCGTCGCCAACTGAAACCGATCCGGGACGCTTGGTTGAGTGGGACTCGTCTGGATGTATTCGACGGCCTTGTTGACATCATAGCGCTCCAAGTTCGTCACCGCCCCCGCGGACGACGCAACCATGACTCCCACCAAAACAAATCGGACTTTCAATCAACAACCTCTTCTAATCGGATCGGTTCTCAGGAACCCTGATATACGCCACTACTCCCTGCCAACCGTCAAACTTAAACGGGCCTCTGCCCTGCCACCCCCTCAACAGGGTGGAGCCCGCTCGGTCACGTCAACGGAGCGAACACCGCTCTCGAAAAACCGTTTGCTAACCACCCTTTTCAGCGGACGGCCTGATGAAGGGAGGCTTTCGATGGCATCAAAAGCGTCGTCGCTTTTTCAACCTCTTGCGCATACCGGGTCACCGCCTCGGCCGCTCGGGTGATCTGCTCGTCGATGAGATCCCATTCCGCTTCCTCAATGGCCTCACGAACCCCGGGAAACGTCTTCACTCCGTATCCCGTGTAGAATCCCGGGGCATAGACCTGATGGCGAAACCATGGACGCCGCGGCAGCCCCGAGGACGACGTCAACGCCTGCTCCGCGGCCGCGAGCGTTCGATTCAATTCCTTCAGCCCCGCCGTGCCTAGTGGGTCCCCCTCCTTAAAGTAGGCGGTCCGGGCGACCGAGAATTCCGCGGATCGCTCACTCAACGAATCAAGCGCATTGAGCAGAGGCGCGAGACTAACGTGCGGGACCTTCTCTTTCGGTTCCGGATTGACAAAGGGAAGGCTCGGATCATGGGCCCGTTCCCAATGAGAGTCCGAAACCAGGAGATTGTGATGCGTCGTCGCCTCGCGAGTCGTCTTCATCAGCTCGGTGAGCTCTTCGGCATAACGGGAAAAGGTCGCACTCGCCGCTGAAAACCCAAAGGGCAGAACCTCGGCATCCAAGAGCCGCAGGGTGAGTCGGCCGCAGACCTGCGTCAGCGCGATCCCATAATCAAAGCCCGGATCGATATACTTTGAGAAGTGATCAAAGGTATCGAAACAGGTGTGATACTCCCCTCCGATGCCTTCCCCCCCGAAGCCGACATTGAAGGTCGGGATTCCCAGGTGTTGCAGGAAGACGGTGTAATCGGAGCCGGATCCAAGCGCACTGAGATACAAGTCCCGCCGTGCCTTCACCCGCTTGCGCTGTGCGGCGGACCCGTGAACCAGATTCCGGGCTCTCAGTCGATCCGAAACACTGACCGAGGTCTGAGGATCCACCACCCGATGGGCCACGTCGGCCGCCAGAGCTTCCAACGAATGCGATCCCCCGATCCTGAGGAATCCCCGCGAGTTGCCATCGGTATTGATGTAGGCCACCGCCTTTTCCTTCAACAGCGCCGCATGGTCCTCGGCCCATTCAGTGGAACCCAGCAACCCGGGTTCCTCGGCATCCCAGCTACAAAACACTAGGGTGCGCCGAGGGCGCCATCCTCCGCGGATCAGCGTGGCAAAGGCCCGCGCCTGTTCCAACACCGTCACCATGCCACTCATCGGGTCTCTTGCCCCGATCACCCAACCGTCGTGATGATTGCCTCGAATTACCCATTGATCAGGAAACGTCTCCCCCTCGTATTTAGCGATCACGTTGTAGGCGGGCACAAGATTCCAATCGAATGCCACGTTGAGCCGGACCACCGTCCCTCCCGCTCCAAATCGATAGGTCACCGGCAAGGCCCCCCGCCAAGAGTCCGGAACCACCGCTCCGTCAAGGGTCTTGAGAAGAACTTCCGCGTCCACCGACGAGATGGGAAGCACCGGGATCTTCATCAAGGTCTCGGCTGCCTCTCGCTTCAATCGAGGGGCATTCTTCCGAGCCCCGTAGTCGGGCGTCAATGGATCCCCCGGCCGCATCGGAAGATCGACCACCGAGCCCCGCTGCACTGCGGTGTCGTGTTTGAAGGCCCCATTGGGATAAGCCGCCCCCCAGGCATATCCGTCCGCTTCAGGATCATTGAAGATGAGACATCCGATGGCCCCTTTCTCATGAGCCACCTTCGGTTTGATCCCCCGCCATGAGCCGCCGTAGCGTGCGAGAACGATCTTCCCCTCCACCGAGATGCCATGTCTGGCGAGCACCTCATAGTCACCAGGCAAACCCTGGTTCACATAAACCAAGCTCCCGACCACTTCTCCATCCGCCGAATAGGCATTGTAGGGCGGCAAGGCCTCCGACCGCAACGCGACGGCAACCGAGTCCGAACCCATGATTTCTTCGGTCAACGACAACGTCACGGGCAAGGGCCGAAGCTGACGAAGTTCGCGGGTCTTCGGCGTGGGGAAAAGCACGTGATAGGTTTCAATACTGGTCTCGTAGCCCCAGTCACGAAAAAGCTGCGCCATTCGCTCCGCGTTTTCCTTCGTCTTGGGAGCACCAGCATGATGGGGGCGATCGGTCATCCCTCGCATCCACTCCCTGAGATTCTCGGGGTCCAGGAGCCGATCGTATGCCACCTCCCGCTCAAGCAATTGCGTCGCGGCCTCGGACCGGAACCCGAGGACCTCACTCGGTCCGCCTCCGGAAAGGGAGGCGGACCGAAAAAACAGAAGACTCAGCGCCAACGGCGCCCATAACTGATTCATCGGCATCCATCGTAACCCCTTCCAAAGAGGCGTCACGTCGAAAGACTTCGGCCAAATCGACAACCCCATGAATTCAAGATCGATCCCCACACCCCCGTCGTTCCTGATGACCTCCGACTCCATGGTTTCGATTTCCCGATTTCACGATGAACAGAGTTGCCTCCTGATGGAGAGCTCCCTAGGATCACGCACGATGAAACCCCGTCTGACGTCCGTGCTCGTTAGTTCTCTGGCACTCTGCGTGACCCTCAAGGCCCAATTTCCCCAAGTCACCGAGGTCGAGTCCCAACCCTTCATTGCCGCAACCGAACGGTTGCTAGAAGCGCTTGTTTTCGTCGGGGCCCCGCTCTCCAACCCCGATCAGGAGACCGTTCAAGCGGCAATGCGATCGGATGATCAAGACGAAGCCGTCGCCCAGATCCAAGGCGTGCTTGACCGCTACACCGTCGCCGGCGTTCACATTAATCCGGAAAGCCGGGTCAAAGTCGCCGAAGGCCCGACTCGGAAGAATCTGGTGCAACAAGGATGGCGAACCTTCCTTGTCAAGGTGCACAACGAGGCCGGAATTACTCCTCAACTGGTCGCGGAAAGCCCCAATGCGGGTCCCCAATACAAACGGAGCACCGGCTCCCCTGATCCCAAGTCGGAGATTTCTCAAAGCGACGTCGCTCAACGATTTCTTGATCTTGAGATGTACAACAATCCGCCGTTGAAACCCAACCTGAGTGGCTTGGAGTTGGAATACCGGATTATCCAACTCTACAGCCGGGATATTGGCAAACGGGAGGCGAAACTAGCCTTCAACGTGGGCCAAGGCACCCAGGATCTGGGTTTTCGCAATGCCGTCCCCATTCTGTTCCATTGCCTTCCCGCCGTGGAGGTCGTTCTCAAGATTGCGGACGAGGATGGTAGCCCCACGTCGGCCGCCTTTGTCGTTCGCGATTCCCGCGGACGGATTTATCCCAATCCAGCCCGTCGTCTGGCACCGGATTTTTTCTTCCATGACCAGGTCTACCGGGCCGACGGCGAGTCGCTCCATCTCCCCCCGGGCGAGTTCTCCGTCGAGATCTCCCGGGGGCCTGAATACCGGGTTCAAACCCACACGCTCCAGGTTCGCGAGGGCGTGGTCAGCCAAACGGCATCCTACCGGTTGGAGCGGTGGATCCACCCCAAGGCCCGCGATTGGATTTCCGGAGATCACCACGTTCACGCCGCCGGATGTGCGCATTATGAGAATCCCACGGAGGGAGTCACTCCGGCCGATATGATGCGTCACATTTTGGGAGAGGATCTCAATGTCGGTTGCGTCTTGACCTGGGGCCCCTGCTGGTATTCGCAAAAGAATTTTTTCGAGGGCAAGACATCGGCGCTTTCCATCCCGAACTATCTCATGCGCTACGACGTGGAAGTCAGCGGCTTCCCTTCCTCTCACGCCGGGCACCTCTGTCTTTTACGACTGAACGAAGACGACTACCCGGGGACAACCCTCATCAACGAGTGGCCTAGCTGGACGCTCCCGGTGCTGGCCTGGGGGAAGAGCCAGGGCGGCGTGGTCGGCTACAGCCACAGCGGATGGGGCCTCGCCCTGCCCGACTACAGCCCTAACGGCGAACGGGTCTGGCGGCAAGGTCGCCGCGGGGCGGACCAGGGTGAGTGGACGGGGCGCGCGGCCGACATCCTTCCCGACTACGCCATGCCGCCTTTCGATGGGATCGGGGCAAACGAGTATGTCGTCACGGTCGCTCACGACGTCTGCGATTTTATCTCCGCCGTCGACACGCCCATCGTATGGGAACTCAACGTTTGGTACCACACCCTCAACTGCGGCTTTCGATCAAGAATCAGCGGCGAAACCGACTTCCCCTGCATCTACGGCGACAAGGTTGGGCTGGGTCGGATCTACGTCAAACTGGATCCCGGCCAAACCCTGGACTTCGACACCTGGGTCCAGGGCCTCAAGAATGGACGCAGTTACTGCGGCGACGGCATGAGCCACATTTTCGATTTCAAAGTTAACAACACGGCCCTGGGCGAGCCCGGAACCACCGGCGAACTCAGTCAACTCAATCTGCTTGAACCCGGGACGGTGAAGGTCACCTTCGATGCGGCCGCCCTTCTGGCGGCGGAGCCGACGGAAGAGACCGAGCGGATTCGGTCGAGCCGCCTCGACCAAAAGCCCTACTGGCACATCGAGAGGGCTCGGGTCGACGACACCCGCAAGGTCCCCGTTGAGATCATCGTCAATGGGTATCCGATCGCTCGTCGCGAAATCGTGGCCGACGGCAAAACGATTCCCATGGAATTTGATGTCGAGATCGAGCACTCGAGCTGGGTGGCGGTCCGCATCTTTCCGACGGTTCACACCAATCCGATCTTCGTCGAGGTCGGCGGCAAGCCGATTCGAGCCAGTCGGCGGAGTGCGGAATGGTGTATCAAGGCGGTGGATACATGCTGGAACTCGAAGCAGAACCGCATTCGAACTTCGGAGAAGGCAGCGGCCTCCGAGGCCTACAACCAGGCCCGCGCTATCTACGCCCAGATTCTCAATGAATCAGTCGCTGAGTAATTGATTTGCCTTGCTGCAAGTCCCGGGCGGAGCGAGGCTCCCGCCCGGCCCCAAGGCTCGTTACTCAACGGGTTTTGGAGTGCTTCTACCAGCGACGCTGATGACTCGACCCAATGAAACCCATCGTTCAAATCTCGCTTGATCTCATCTCCATCCCGGAGGCGATCGAGACGGCGACAATGGCCCTCCGAGCCGGGGTCGACTGGCTGGAGGCCGGGACACCGTTGATCATTGCCGAGGGGATGAACGGCGTTCGCGCTCTTCGGGAGGCGTTTCCCGGAACCCCGATCGTTGCCGATCTCAAGACGATGGACGGGGGATGGCTTGAGGCCGAACTCATGGCCAAGGCGGGCGCCACCCATGTGGTCGTCATGGGCCAGGCCCACGAGGAGACGATCGAACTCGTCGTCAAAGCCGGAACCGACTTTGGGATCTCGGTCATGGGTGACAATCTCGGCATGTCGGACATGGTCGCGGGCGCTCGGAAGTTGGCGGCCCTCGGATGTCACCAAATCATTCATCACATCGGCTACGACTTTCGCAACCTGAGACGAGAACGGGGCTTGGAAGCGCCCGACCCCTTGGTCCAACTCCGCGATGTCGTCGCGGCAGTCGACGTCCCGGTGCAGGCCGTCGGCGGACTCACCCTTGAGCAGGCCATTCAAACGCCAAGCTACGGAGCCCCGCTCGTCGTCATCGGCGCTCCTCTGGCGATTGACGCCGATTCATTTCAGGCGGCAGCTGGTGACACCGAGGGGGTTCTCCGCAAGATCTGCGAGCGGGTGCATGGCTTTGGGGACGTTCCCATTGGAAAAGAGGCCCAGGAATGAGCACCTCGATGCCAGGGATCGTCAACTACGCAGCCGAGCCCCTCAGCGTTGAGCTTCGTGAGGTCGCCGTTCCCGATATCGGCGAGGATGATGTCCTCTTGAAGGTTGAAGCGGTCAGCGTTTGCGGAAGCGATCTGCATCAATGGCTGGGAGGGATCAGTTGGAAGGTCAACTATCCCTGCATCCTCGGTCACGAATTCGGAGGTCACATTGTTCAAACAGGGGCGCGCGTCGCTCACTTCCAAGAGGGAGATCGTGTGGTCAGCGAGACGGCGGCGGTCATCAATCCCGATTCTCCGATGACCCGGGGCGGGCTCTACAATCTCGATCCCGATCGGCTCGGATTCGGCTATGGAGTCCATGGAGCCATGACTCAATTGGTCAAAGTGCCCCAGCGCTGTTTGCACCGTGTGCCGGAGACGCTGGACTTTGAAAAGGCCGCCCTGACCGAACCCTGTTCGGTGGCCTACAACGCAGTCTGCAAAAACGGAAGGGTGGTGGCCGGAGATCATGTCCTCATTCTCGGCCCCGGCCCGATCGGGCTCCTGTGCGCCATGATGGCGAAAGCGAGCGGTGCGGGCCATCTCCTGGTCGCCGGTTTGCCCAGCGACCAGCAACGCCTCAAGACAGCCCTCCAACTTGGGGCCAATACCATCATTGACGGCGATGTCATGGAAGTCGTTCGCAATCTCGGCGACGGGCTCGGCGTCGACGTGGTGATCGACGCGGCCGGCGTCTCGAAAACCCTTGAAACCGCAATCGCTGCCGTTCGCCCCGCCGGACAAATCATCAAGGTGGGTTGGGGCCCGCAACCACTCCAATTCAGCCTCGATCCGATGGTTCAGAAGGCGGTCACCGTGCAGGGTAGTTTCTCCCATAACTGGCCTATCTGGGAGCGCGTGCTGAGAATGATGGATCAGGGGCAACTCAATCTCGATCCCATCATCAGTAAAGTCGGACGCCTTGAGGAATGGGAGGATTGTTTCGAAAAAATGCACACCGGAGAGTATGTCAAAGCCATTCTCACCCCGAATCCCTAAGCTAAGTCTAAAAACGAATCTCCCGATTCCAACTCGGCCCCAGAAACCTCATGCCACTTGCCGCCTTTCCTAAGTGCTTCATCGACTCGATCTGCGTTGAGAAATCCATGACCGTCTACGATTGGATCGAGGCGACAGCGACCATGGATATTGACGGCCTGGAATTCTATTGGCCGATGACTCCCGCAGACGATCCGCGGGAAATCGACAAACTGAGACAGACGGTCGAACGCCAGGGCCGAAGCATTCCCATGATGTGCTATTCTCCGGACTTCACGTTTCCCGACCGAGCCGATCGCCAGCGGGAAGTGGAGAACGAAAAACACGCCCTCAAGATCTGCCGGGACCTGGGCGTCAAATTCTGTCGCGTCCTGTCCGGTCAACGCCGCCCGGGCATTTCAAGGGACCAAGGCATCCGGTGGGTCCGGGAATGTATCGAAGAATTGCTTCCCACGGCCGAACGACACCAAGTGGTGCTGATCCTGGAAAACCATTATAAGGATGGGTTCTGGGATTATCCTGAATTCGCTCAAAAACAAGAGGTCTTTCTCGAGCTTCTGGATGCCATTCCCGATACCCCCTGGTTCGGGGTCAACTTCGACCCGTCCAACGCCATCACAGCCGGCGATGATCCCATCGAGCTGTTGCAGGCGGTCAAACACCGTGTTCGGACGATGCATGCAAGCGATCGGTATTTCGAAGGCGGGACCTTGGAGGATCTGAAACGCCTCGATGAAGCCGCCCAGAAAGGTTATGCCAGCATTCTCAAGCACGGCGTCATCGGTCGCGGTCTCAACGATTACGACCAGCTCTTTGCCATTCTCAAGGCGGAAGGATTCAACAGTTGGATCTCAATCGAGGATGGTCCGGATCCTGAGAAAGGGATCGACGACATCACCCAATCAGCGGTGTTCCTCCGCGAGAAAATGCGGCAATACGACCTAGCCTGAGGAGTCGCCGTCAACCGCCCAATACGCCTCCATCGAATCGGGCCAGCGATCCTCGGGCACAAAGCCCAATAATCTCTCCAGGGGCTCGAGATCGTAGCGGGGTCGGCTCGTCGGTAAACTGGCGGCATAGACAATCTGAAACCCAAATCCGGGCTTGGCTTCGACCGCCGCCACAAAAAAGCGACCGGCGTCTCGGGGACTAAAGTAAACATCGCGATGAACTTCATTCGATGCCAGGAGTGCTGCGTGTTCTCGGTTTCTCGGGCAGGCTCCCAACCTCACCGCCAACACATCCAACCCGTAGTCCCGATGAAACAATCGGCCGGCATTCTCGGCAAATTCTTTGGTGAGGGCGTACCAGAACCGGGGAGTCGGCGGTTCGTCCACCCCGATCGGCCAAGGGCCTTGCTGTTGGGTTCCCCACACGACTTGACCCGAACTTGCCAGAATCATTCGTGAGACCCCGCCTTTCTGGGCAGCGGTCAGGATTTGATAAAGCCCTCCCACGTTGTTGGGCATCAATTCGGTCAGGAAGGGTGCGTCATCGGGAACCGCTCCCAAATGCAGAAGAACGTGAATGCCCTCGCAAGCGCGCTGAACCAGGTCTTCATCCAAAAGATCGCCCACATACGATCGATCGCAGGATCTGGATTCCCGCAAATCCAAGCCGCAGACAAAATGCCCGGCGGCCTTGAGCGCCCGGACGGCGACTTGACCCAACACACCCGCCGCTCCCGTGACCAACACTCGCTTCGGGCCTGGCTTCATCCTCCCGAGCCTACCGGTTTCCCTCAAAGACGCCAAGCCAGCTCCATCCCCCTCCGGGAACCCACCTCGAAATCAAGCGGTATTCGCCCGGGATTCCCGATGGCCGTCCAGTTTCCTCGGATTTTGCTTTCGCTTGTTCTCTTGATTGACTATGCCCTTGAGCCCAATGCGCGAGGAGCATCTCAAAGAGGTCTCACAAATCGTCATCAAGTTTGGCACCGGAATCCTGACGAACGCCCGCAACCTTCCCGACCTCAAGCAGATCGAGCAGCTGGTCAACCAGGTCGCCGCGCTTCATCGCACCGGAAAGGAAGTGATCGTCGTCTCTTCCGGCGCCGTGGGCGCTGGCATGGGCGCGCTCGGACTCACCAAAAGGCCATCCCTCCTTCCGAAGCTTCAGGCCTGCGCCGCCTTGGGGCAGTCCCAGTTGGTCGCCACCTACCAGGACTTTTTTTCGCGAAAGGATATCCTCACTGCCCAGGTTCTCCTGACCCACGAAGACCTGAAGGATCACGACCGCCACCTCAACGCTCGAAACACCCTGGCGACCCTCATGTCAGACGGAATCGTCCCCATCGTCAATGAGAACGACGCCGTTTCCTTCACCGAGTTGAAGTTCGGGGACAACGACGCCCTGTCGGCCCTGGTGGCGAGTCTCTTGCCTGTTGATTTGCTGGTGATCCTGACGACCACCGAAGGGGTGATCAAAGGCTTTGGCACGCCCCAGGCACAGCGCCTCGGTGTCATTGAACGGATCGACCGAGGCATCGAATCGCTTGCCCGCGGCACGCGCGATGCGACGGCGACGGGTGGCATGGTCACCAAGATCCAGGCCGCCAAGATCGCGAGCCGCTCCGGCATCCCCACAATCATCGGTTCCGGCCGAAAGAAGCACATCCTCAAACACATGATGGCAGGAAAAGACGAGGGCACCCTCATCCTGCCCAGCGCCGCCAAACTGAAGGGCCGGAAGAGGTGGATCGCGTTCTTTCATCATCCCCATGGTCGATTGGTGGTCGATGAAGGTGCGAAAACGGCGCTTCGTGAGCATGGAAAAAGTCTCCTCGCCAAGGGGCTCATCCGCGTGGAGGGCCCCTTCCGAAACAAGGACATCGTGTCGATTTGCGATGCCGAGGGGATTGAGTTCGCCCGGGGGATCGCTGCCTTTGACGCCGATCAGTTTTCCCGAGACTCATTGCCCGAGAAGGTGGCCGTCCACCGAAATAACCTGGTCATTCTCTAACCCATGCAGCCCCCTTCCAAAAATCAACCCGCCATCAATCAACTCCTCGAGGTCATGGCCGATCTCCGCTCGCCCGAGGGCTGCCCCTGGGACCGGGAGCAAGATCATATGAGCCTGCGCTTCCATGCGGTCGAGGAAGTTTACGAATTGATCGACTCCATCGAGGCAAACGATGAGAAGGAAATGGTTGAGGAATTAGGCGACCTTCTCCTTCAGGTTGTGTTTCACTGCCAACTGGCGGCCGAACGCAACGCATTCGATTTCAATCAGGTCGCCCAAGGCATCGTCGACAAGCTCGTGCATCGCCATCCACATGTCTTCGGGGAAAGCGACGTCAAAACCGTTGACGCAGTTTGGACGCAGTGGGAAGCGCTCAAGAAGGAGGAGAAAGAGGGAACGACGCATGAACGAGAATCGGTGCTCGATGGCATCCCTCGCCACCTCCCCTCCCTTCAATACGCGGAGAAGCTCATCAAAAAAGCGCGCCGCCATGAATTGATGGTGGCGTCGGACGATCCAGCGAACGAGGACCATACCGGTTCGGGCGAACACACCATCGGCCGAAGACTCTTCGACCTCACCCGAGAGGCCCAGGTGGCCGGACTGAGCGCGGAAGCCCTCCTTCGCGAGGAAATCAAACACCGCGAACATCAATGGCGCGCCCGGGAGTCCACGGCATCCAATTCCCCCTCCTAGGGCGCGCACTTTCAATCGACGGGTCGGATCGAAACCCGCGCCCCCGTGAACATTGATGCTCCTGCGTCATTACCCCTAGACGCGAAGGGGTAACCTCCAGGAAATCCTGACCCACAACGGTCCCATTTCTCGGCACTGGCCCTGCTCGGTCAGCGGGGTGATCGGCCCAGGACCTTCCCTGTCATTCTCTCGCTCCATCCGCGCCAAGCCCGTCATCCAACCGCCCCCCCTCCTCCCTTTCGCAAGGCTCTATGAAGGGGTCTGGGAAACGTTTCCAAACCCAGCGATCAGCGCCAGGTTCAACGTGAGATTCTGGATCTTGACGAATAGCAATGAAGACGGTGACATAACGGGATCCGAGACGAGGACGGAATCTTGAAACCGTTTTCCCTTGCAACCAAAAGCCTCGCCCACCAGGGAACAGCCCCGAATCGCAGCCCATGATCACAACGCCCCGACTCCAAGCCCATTCAATCGAAACATTGATCGTCGGTCTGTTCGCGATGACCACAGTGAGTGCGGCAGAACCTCCCGACACAAACTACGACGAGTCGAAGGTTCCCGATTACCAACTCCCTCCCCTGATTCAATCGGACGCCTCCCCCCCGACACGGGAGAGCTGGCGCCAGACCCGTCGCCCTCAATTGCAGTCCCTCTTGGAAGAATACGTTTACGGGAAAACCCCCAGGACCGCGCTTGAGTCCATCGACTACCGCCTTGAGGAGCTCGACGCGACCGCGCTCAACCGGGGCGCAACTCGAAAACAGGTAAGAATTCTTCTGGACCCGGAGGCCGACCTCGCCATCGACCTCCTCCTCTACATTCCCAACGGGGCGGATTCACCAAGCCCATGTTTCGTCGGGCTCAACTTTTACGGCAATCAAACGATCCATCCCGACCCCGAGATCAAGATCAACCCGAGATGGATGCGCGGAAACCGAGACATCGGAATTGTCGGAAATCGAGCGACCAAGGACACCCGTGGCGTCTACCAAGAGCGATGGCAGGCCGAGAAACTGATCGACCGGGGCTACGCCCTCGCGACCGCCTACTGCGGCGACATTGATCCCGACAACTATCAACATGACTACGCTGACGGCGTTCACCCGCTTTTCTACCAACCCGGCCAAACAAAACCCGGGCCCGGTGAATGGGGCACCATCGGAGCCTGGGCATGGGGGTTGTCGAGGATTCTCGACTACCTCATCGCCGAGGAACATCAGATTCATCCCCAGCAGATCGCGGTGATGGGCCATTCTCGCCTCGGGAAAACGGCTCTTTGGGCGGGGGCCCAGGACGAGCGGTTTGCGTTGGTCATTAGTAACAACTCGGGTTGCGGGGGTGCCTCACTGTACCGAAGGGAATTCGGCGAACGAATCCATCACATGATCCGACCGGTCGGCTACTGGTTCTGCCTCAATCATGCCCAATTCGCTCAGGCCGAGCAGGAACTCCCCGTGGATCAACACATGTTACTGGCGTTGGTCGCCCCTCGACCCCTCTATATCGCGAGTGCCACCCGCGATCAATGGGCAGATCCTCGCGGCGAGTTTCTCGCCGCCCTTGCCGCTTCCCCCGCCTATCATCTTTATGGCAAATCAGGGCTTCCCTCTGAAACGATGCCGCCGCCCAACCAACCACAACATGGGACGATTGGTTACCACCTCCGGGACGGCGATCACGCGGTGACCGAATACGATTGGGATCAGTATCTTCGCTTCGCCGATCGCCATCTCCTCGGGAAACCAACTGAATCAGATTAACGAGGATCGCCCTCCCAGAACGCCCCGATCTGCTCCAGCGTTGGTAAGGCCTCCCGATTTCCCACCGAACGGCACTTGAGCGCCGCCGCTCCCGCGGCAAATCTCAGGCAATCCGAATCCGAGAACGAGCAAAGGCTCGCATAAACCAGCGCCCCAAAAAACACGTCTCCAGCTCCATTGGTATCAGCCGCCTCGACGGCATAAGCGGGTTGATGGATCACCCTCAGGGGCCGCACCATCCATGCTCCCTTCTCGCCATCCGTCACGGTGACTTGAGAAACCCCCAACTGCAAAAAATGCTCGGCCGCCGATTCAAGGGATTCCCCCGGGTAGAGGCCTTCGAAAAGCCGACGCGGACCATTAACGACATCAACATGCGCCAGAAGCTCCGCCAGCCGCGGCTTCGGCGAACCCAGATCAAGAAAGACCCGGCCACCTGCATCACGCATCCGGCGAGACGCGGCAATCGCGGCATCGGTCGACCAACCATCAAGATGGAGCGCCGAAAAACCCGTCCAGTCAATTCCGTCCAGATCTGATTCCATCACCTGGTGACTCCCTCGAAAGGCGGCTATCGATCGACGACCGCTCCCTTCTTCAACCCATACGTGCGCAAATCCGCTCCGTCCTTCCGGAAGGACCACCGCGAGTCCACTCGCCACTCCCCATCGGGCCAAGTCTTCCTCAATGATCTCGCCGTTTCGATCGGTCGACCAACGCCCGATGAAGCTGGTCTTCAATCCGAACCGACCCAACTGCGCTAAGGCCGTGACCACCGCCCCCCCCACCTGGATCCGATCAACTCGTATCTCTTCCTTCGTATCCGGGTCCGGAAGGCGCCTGAGAAAGACCTGGTGATCCACTACCACCGTCCCCATCCCCAGGATCGGTTTCAGGGGCGTCGGTGGATCTGGAAATACGGCCATGGACATTCCCCAGCTTAAGATTCCGAACCACGGGATTCAA
>MDTE01114558.1_pt1 | contig 21037 bp, 18 predicted proteins | sample 811231 | NCBI WGS metagenome assembly MDTE01 (sample SAMN05326651, study PRJNA326480) | marine metagenome | isolation source: seawater | place: Indian Ocean: Red Sea | collected 2010
CCTGACCAACGCCGGCTTCGAGCGGCAGTATCGCTCCAGCCGGGGCACGTCGGCCGGTCGTCAGAGCTCCATCTACGAGTATGCGTCCACCATCAACAATGGACGGATCCTCCGGCTCTCGACCACCGCGCGCTGGTAAGACACCAGTCTTCGGGTAACCCTTACGCCGGTGGGAGCCTCGCTCCCACCGGCGTTTCTTTCGTACGGCTCGATTGAACCGTGGCCGGCAGCGAGGTATGGTGGCCGTCGTTACCTCTGATGAGTGTTTTTCCGCGTTCACGACACTTGTGGTCCGTCGCACTCGGCGCGCTGCTCTTGAGCGCCGGTTGCGGTAACCGGACCGAGTCCCTGGCGGTCGACGAGGACTACCACGAGACCGCGCGTCAGTTTTATCTTGGTCTGGCTTCTCTCGAAGTCGGATTGCTCGTCGATGCGGTAACGCAGCTCGAAGCCGCCGCGACCCTCAGTCCGGCCGAGCCGGCCGTGCCAGCCAACCTCGTGGTCGCCCACCTCAGGCTCGGAGAAGAGAGCGAGGCGCTTGCGTGGCTCCAACGCGCCAGAGAGCTGGAGCCGGACAACGCAGAGATCGTCCTGCTGGCTGGTCTCGCGGCGCGGTTCGGGGGGCGGTTCGATGACGCGGCCCAGGAGTTCCGGGCCGCGGTCGAGCGAGATCCGGATCTGCTGTTCGCCCGCTATGCGCTGGCTCAGGAGCTCCGCCAGCAGGGTGATGAGGCAGCGGCGCGCGAAGCGCAGGAGCAACTCGACGCCATCCTCGATAGACAACCCGACAACCTTCCCGTGCTCGTGGAGCATGCGCGACTGGCGGCGGAACATGCCGATGGAGAGGCGCTGGCCCGGTCGGCTGCGCAGTTGCGTGAGGGGGCCGGTGGGTGGCCTGAGCCCGCTCGCGCCCAGCTTGAGCGCCTCGAGGGCGCCGTCGAGGCTTCGGTATTCGACGAAGCCATCACCGCGACGGCCCTGCTTCGCAACGTGCTGCTGCGGCTCGGCGGGTATCAGGACGGGCTGGCTGAGGTGGCGGTCGACCCCGAGCTCATCGCCTCGCCGTTCGCCCGCTTCCTCCGTCTGCCCGCGCCCCCGTCGGGGGCGTCGCCAGCCGACGAGACGCTTGCATTCGTCGCCGAACCGCTGTCGGACGCCGCCGCCGCGACCGTCGTGACGGTCGCTCATGACTCCCTCTCCCGGGTGATCGTGAGCAACGACAACGGGATCGGATCACCGGGCGCGCCTCAGCTTGCGGCCTTTGCGACGACGACCGGGCCTTCGTCAATCGCCGGACTGTTGTCCGCCGACTGGACCAACGATTTTCTCGCGGATCTTGCGCTTGCCGGCCCGGGTGGGTTGCGCCTCCTGGTGCAGGATGGAGGCGGCGGGTTCACGGACCAGACGCCCCCCGAGCCCGTGGAGATCGGTCAGCCGGCCTTTGGCGTGTGGGGCGCCGACCTCGAGATGGACGGCGATCTCGATCTGGTGGTGGCTCCCGTGACGGGCCCGCCTGTCGCACTCCAGAACAACGCCGACGGCACCTGGACGTCGTTGCCGATCTTCCAGGACGTCGAAGGTTTACGTGCCTTCGCCTGGTCCGACTTCGATGTGGACGGCGACCCCGACGCGGCGATCATCGACCAGGCCGGTCAGCTTGTGTTGTATGAGAACCAGCAGGCGGGGCAGTTTCGTCGCTGGGCGCCGCCGACCCTGCCCAACCTTCTGACGCTGGTTGCGGGAGAGTTGGATGGCGATCGACAGCTCGATCTGGGCGTGATCGACGGCGACGGGGGGCTGTGGCGCGTCTCTCATCGTGACGCCGGCTGGACCGTCGCCGAACTGGCCGATTGGACCCGCGTGGGCCAGGTCGAGCCGGGACAGGTCAGACTGCTGGTCGCCGACCTCGACAACAACGGCGCCAGTGACCTGCTGGCGAGCGGTCCCTCGGGCACCGACCTTTGGCAGCGCGACCCCTCCGGCTACCGGCACCTCGCGATCGACGGGCAGGTCGAGGTGCACGCGGTGGCGGATCTGGACGGCGACGGTCGCCTCGACCTGGTCGGGGTAGAGGACGGTGGCGCGGTGCAGTTGCTCGGACGGGGCGAAGCCGACTACCACTGGCAGGTTGTCCGCGCCCGTGCTCTCGAAGCGGCGGGGGACCAGCGGATCAACGCCTTCGGTGTGGGCGGAGAGATCGAAGTCCGAGCCGGTCTCCTGAGCCAGAAGCAGCCGATTCAGCATGGGCTGACCCACTTCGGTTTGGGCGTACGCGAGTCGGTGGATGTGGTTCGGATCGCCTGGCCCAACGGCGTCGTCCAGGCGGAGTTTCCCGTCTCGGTCGACCAGACCGTGCAGGCCGAGCAGCGGCTCAAAGGATCATGCCCCTGGGTGTTCGCCCACGACGGCGAGGCGATGCGGTTCGTCACCGACTTTCTCTGGCGCTCGCCGCTTGGCTTGCGGATCAATGCGCAGGACACGGCGGGCGTGACCCAGACCGAGGATTGGATCCGGATCCGAGGGGATCAACTCCGGCCGGTCGAAGGCGAGTATGAGCTCAGCATCACCGCCGAGCTCTGGGAGACGCACTTCTTCGACCATGTGTCGCTGATGGTGGTTGATCATCCGGCTGAGACGGACGTCTTCGTGGATGAGCGATTCGCCGCGAATCAGCCGCCCGCCCTCGAGCTCCACGCGACCGGTGTTCCCCGTCCGCTCCGCGCGGCCTGGGACGACCTCGGAGAGGAGGTCACCGATGTCGTCGCTCTGCGGGACGGGCGCTACGTATCGAGCTTTGGACAGGGCCCCTATCAAGGGGTGACGCGGGATCACTACCTCGAGGTGGAGCTGGATGTTCCGGATGCCGCCTCGCCGCCGAGTGTGCTGCTGGCCTACGGTTGGGTGTATCCGACCGACAGCAGCATCAACGTGGCCCTGGCCCAGGGCGCTCATGAGGCTCCACGAGGTGTGTCCCTCGAAGCGCAGAGCGCCTCCGGGGGCTGGACGACCGTGCACGCCGATCTCGGTTTCCCGTCAGGGAAGAACAAGACGCTGGTGATCGACCTGACGAAGGTGCCCTGGCACGGAGAACGCCAGCGGCTGCGGCTCAGAACGAACCTCGAGGTCTACTGGGACTGGGTCGGGGTCACCGACGCAATCGACCCGTCGCTCCGCACCGAGCGGTTGGCGCCGAGGGTGGCTGACCTGCGCTATCGCGGATTCTCCCGGACGCACGACGTGGGGCCTCGAGGCCCGGAGGTGCCTCGCTACGACGAACTGGCCAACACCGCGCCCCGGTGGCGCGATCTGGTGGGCTACCACACCCGTTTTGGCGACGTTCGACCTCTGCTCAGCGAGGTCGATGATCGCTACGTGATCATGAACGCCGGCGACGAACTCACGCTCACGTTCACGGCGCCGCGAGAGCCCCCGGAGGGGTGGCGACGGGACTTCGTGCTGATTGGTGACGGTTGGGTGAAGGACGGTGACTTCAACACCGGCTTCTCGAAGACCGTGCTACCGCTGCCGTCGCATGACGACGCGACGTATACCCGCGCGCCGACCATGCTCGAGGCCGACCCGGTGTTTCAACGACACCGTGGAGACTGGGAACGGTTCCACACCCGCTATGTCACGCCGTCGAGGTTCCTCGGCGGGCTGGGTTCGGCGGGGCCTTCCCATCGCTCGAATGTTTCTCCAGCCGGCCGGCGATAGTCGCCCCGGGTCAGCATCTTCTCTAGCCACAGATAGAGGACGATGAACAGATACCGGCTGCCCATCTCCCGCAGATGCAGCCCGGACTGGCCTTGGCGCCGTTCTCGCCACCCGATCGGGAGCACCTCGAACGAATAGCCGCGGACGACCGCTTTCAGCGGGAGTTCGACGGTCAGGTTGTAGTGAGGCGAGAGGAACGGTCGGCATCCCTCGATCACGCTCGCGCGGTAGGCCTTGAAGGCGTTCGTCGTGTCGTTGTACGGCAGGCGGAAGAGCACCCTGATGAACAGGTTGGCGGCCCGGTTCAAGAGCAGCTTGAGCCGCGGATACCCTTGTACCCGACTGCCGGGCAAAAAACGGGAGCCGAAGGCGCACTCGGCCCGGTCTCGCAGGACTTCGTAGTAGCGCACCAGGTCATCGGGGTCGTCGGAACCGTCGGCCATGACGATGGCGACCGCCTTGCCCGCGAACGACTCCAGTCCGAGCCGGACCGCGCGGCCAAATCCATGCGGACCCTCGTTGACGACCAGTCGAATCGAGCCATGATGCCGCTGCCGCGCTATTACCACGTCGGCGGTGTCGTCACGGCTTCCGTCGTCGACGACGATCAGCTCGTAGGACAGCGTTTCCCGATCCAGACGGGACGTCAGTTCGTCGAGCGTCGCGCCGATACTCCCGGCTTCGTCACGGGCCGGGATCACTACCGAGAGCTGCACCGGGCTCGGGGTCGCGGGACTGGTCCGAGGAGGCACGTTCATGGGATGGAGACCAGCTCGTCGAGGATGTCGTCGAGGTCACGGGTGGGAGTCCAAGCCGGGTAGTCGGTCCTGAAGCGACGCAGGTCGCTGATGTAGCAGATGTGGTCTCCCCGGCGGGGCTCGCCGACCTGAGTGCTGTCGAGGCGTTTACCCGTGCGATCTTCCAGTCTCGTGATGGCTTCGAGCACGGAGATGCTGTTCTCGCGTCCGCCCCCCAGGTTGTAGACCGCGCCAACCCGCGGCGCGGCGGCGAAGGCCTCGAACGCCAGGCAGACATCGTGCGCATGGAGGTTGTCCCGCACCTGTTTCCCGCCGTAGCCGTAGATCCGATACTGGCGACCCTCGAGCATCGCTCGAGCGAGATACGCGAGAAAGCCGTGGAGCTCGGCGCCGGCGTGGGCGCCGCCGGTCAGGCACCCCGCGCGGAAGCAGACGGTCGGGAGGCCGAAGTAGCGTCCGTATTCCTGGACGAGCACGTCGGCGGCCAGTTTCGAGGCGCCGAACAGGCTGTGCAGGCAGCCGTCGACGGGGCAGCTTTCGTCTATGCCGTGTTGATCCTCCGCTCGCGCGAAGTCGAATCTCGTGGCGGTCTCCGTGAACGGCTTCTCGTTGGGGGCATCGCCGTAGACCTTGTTCGTGCTCATGAAGACGAACGGCGTGTCCGCGCAGCGTTGTCGCACGGCCTCCAGGAGATTGAGGGTTCCGACGGCGTTGATGTCGAAGTCGTCGAACGCCCGGTCGCGCGCGAGGTCATGAGACGGCTGTGCGGCACAGTGGATGACCAGATCCGGGCGCACCCGGTCCACGACCCTGCGGATGCCCTCACGGTCTCGCACGTCGAGTGAGAGGGGCTCGAATTGCCGGGTGTCGCGAACGAGACGTTCGAGGTTCGGCGCGGTGTCTCCGTCGGGTCCGAAGAACTCTCGCCGCAGGTTGTTGTCGATACCGTGCACGCGCCAGCCGAGCCGGTCGAAGTGCGCGACCGCCGCCGAGCCGACGAGCCCGCTGCTCCCGGTCACCAGGACCTGCTTCACCGTGGTCCCCCGGTCGCGATGGGGCTGTCACTGACGAGTTGATGGTCGCGCAGCTCACGGTCGGCGTCGGAGGTGCGGTCGTCGGATGGCGCGGAACGCGCCCAGGTCACCAACTCCGACAGACCTTCTTCCCAAGGGATGGCCGGTTCGAAACCGAGCGAGCGGCCCGCGAGGGTGACGTCGGCCAGGCAGTGCCTGACGTCACCTTGACGGAATCGCCGTGTGATGTCCGGGGCGAGGTCCTCCCGCCCAATCAAGCGGGCCAGTGTTGACGCGATCTCGGACACCGCTAGCGATGTACCGCTCCCGATGTTCAGGACCGATCCGTCCGCCGCGGACGAACCGATCGCACTGAAGATGACCCGGCCCACGTCGTGGACGGACACGAAGTCACGTGTCTGTCCGCCGTCCTCGTAGACCAGCGGCCGTTGCCCGGCCAGCAGCCGGCTCAGGAAGATCGCGAGGACGCCGGTGTATGGGTTCTGTAGCGATTGTCCTGGACCGTAGACGTTGAACAGGCGGAGGCACACGACCGGAAGGCCATAGCTCGCTCCGAGCGTCAGGGCGAGATCCTCCTGGGCCCGCTTGGTCTGGGCGTAGACGCTGTGGCCTTGCGGCCGGGCCGATTCCGGCGTCGGGCGGGCCACGAGCGCCTCGCCGGTATCCGGGCAGGCCGGTTCCCAGCCCGTCTGGCGGATGTCCGCTTCGGTGCGGACGGCCACTCTCAAGGTGTGGTCGTCGGACGGTCGAGTGTAGAGCCCCTCGCCGTACTGGGTCATGGACGTCAGCGCGATCAGCTTCTCGATCGTGTCGCGTCTGGCCACCACCTCTTCCAGGAGGCAGGCCGTGCCACGCACGTTGACATCGACGTAGTGTTCGACGCGGTACATCGACTGCGCGACACCGACGGCGCTGGCGCAGTGAACCACCGTGTCGATCCCGTCCAGCGCCCGCCGGCACGCGTCCCGATCGCGAATGTCGCCCTGGAGGAAATCCGCGTCCGGCGGGGCCGACACGTGTGATGGATCCGGATGGACCTGCGGGTCCAGATTGTCGAGGATACGCACCTCGTGCCCGGCCGCGGTTGCCCGCCGAGCGACGTAGGAGCCGATGAAACCGGCGCCGCCGGTGATCAGCAGTCGCATCCTTCTGTACCCAGCCGTACGGCGCTAGCGCCCCCCCCGGAGGCGGCGTGCCACGTCGCGCGCGAAGTAGGTGATGATGATGTCCGCTCCGGCTCGGCCGATGGCGGTCAGGCTCTCCATCACGACGCGTTCCTCGTCGAGCCATCCGAGGCGGCTCGCTGCCTTCACCATCGCGTACTCCCCGCTCACCTGATACGCCGCAGTCGGATACTGGAACTCTCGCTTCACTCGTTCGATGACGTCGAGGTAGGGAAGCGCCGGCTTGACCATGACGATGTCGGCGCCTTCTTCCAGGTCGAGGGCGACCTCGCGGAGCGCCTCTTCGACGTTCGCCGGATCCATCTGGTGGGTCCGCCGGTCGCCGAACGCCGGCGCGGAGTCGGCGGCGTCACGGAACGGGCCGTAGAAGGCCGAGCAGTACTTGGCCGCATACGACATGATGACGACGTCCTGGTGGCCGTTCGCATCAAGCCCCTGTCTGATCGCCCCGATCCGTCCATCCATCATGTCCGAGGGGGCGACGATGTGCGCGCCCGCGTCGGCATGGGACACCGCCGCCGACACCAGGTGTTCGACCGTGACGTCGTTGAGAATCTGCTCACCGTCGAGAATGCCGCAATGACCGTGGTCCGTGTACTCACAGAGACAGACGTCCGTGATTACCGTGACGTCCGGCTGATCCCGCCGTATGGCGCGGATGGCCCGCTGGACCGGCGCTTCCGGAGCCGAGGCCGTCGATCCGGTTCCGTCCTTGTCGGCCGGCAGCCCGAAGAGCAACACGGACTGCACGCCGTCGTTCCGGGCGTCGGCGGTTTCGCGCACCGCCTCATCGACCGAGAGCTGATAGACGCCGGGCATCGAGCTGACCTCGCGCCGAACACCGGTGCCTTCACAGATGAACAGCGGATACACGAGGCGTTCGGGAGCGAGTCGGTGTTCACGTACGAGGTCGCGAATGCCCGTCGTGCCCCTGAGCCGTCGCGGTCGCGCCAGCAGTCCCAGGTCGTTCGTCACGCGGTCGGTTGCCGTCTTCGTCATTCTTGGTCTCTCGCGGCGGAGCGTCCGACGTGTTCCACGATGGCGTCCACCATGGCCGCCGTGGTGTATTGCTCCGGCATGATCGTCGCCTCCAATCCGAGCTTGGCCGCCACGTCGGCCGTCACGGGGCCGATACAGGCGACGTCTACGCCCTGCATGAGATCGCGCGCCTGGTCGGCGCCCAAGGCGGCGACGAAGTTCGTGACGCTGGAGCCGCTGGCGAAGGTGACGATGTCAATGCGGCGTTCCAGCAGCAACCGGTAGATGTCCGGCGCGCCGTCGCGCTCGAAATCCGTTGGTGCCGTCATGTACGCCGTCACGGCGGTGACCTTGGCGCCGGCCTCGCGGAGGCGGGTCGGGAGGAGGTCGCGGGCCAGGTCGGCGCGCGGCAACAGCACCCGGACGTCGGTCAGGTCCTCGAGCGCGGTCAAGGCGGTAGCCACGGCGTCGGCCCGATAGCGTTCAGGCACGAGGTCGGTGCGGAGGCCGTGGCGCGCGAGCGCCTCGGCGGTGGCCGGACCCACGGCACAGAGCTTCACCCCGTGCAGATCCCGGACGTCGCCCGGACCGCTCAGGAGCTGGTGAATGAACCGTTCCACGGCGTTCGCGCTCGTGAACACGACCCAGTCGAAGGTCGCGATGTCGCGGCAGGCCGAACGCATCGGTTCCGGGTCGTCGGGTGCTGTGAAGGTGATGGTGGGGGCCTCGATCGGATCGGCACCCAGGTCGGCCAGACGCGACACGAGCTCGCGGGCCTGGGTTCGGGCTCTCGTCACGACGATCCGCTTGCCGTAGAGCGGGCGCGTGTCGTACCAGCGGAGGTGTTCGCGAAGCGCCGTGACGCGGCCGACCACGAGCACCGCCGGTTCACGATGGTCGCGGCGTCGGACCCGGCGTTCGAGCCGGGCGATCGTGCCCTCGACGGTTCGCTGCTCCGGCAACGTGCCGTGGTAGATCAGCGCCGCTGGTTCCGCTGGCGAGCGGCCGTGCCGTTGCAGCGCCTTGAGCATGGCGCCCAACTGGGGTCCGGTTCCGTAGGTGACGATGGAGCCCCGGATCCGCGCCAAACGGCTCCAGGCCACTTTGGCGGGCTGGCTGGTCTCCCCCTCGTCCCCTCGCACCAGCGTGAGCGTGTCGCCCGCCTCGGGATAGGTGATCGGAATCCCAGCGTAGGCCGGGCTGCCGATGGCGGAGGGAATGCCGGGGACCACTTCATAGGGAATGCTTTGCTCGTGGAGGAAGAGCGCTTCTTTGCCTCCACTGTCGAAGACGAAGGGATCTCCCCACTTCAAGCGGGCGACCGACCTGCCCTCCCGTACCTTCTCGGCGAGGAGCAGGCTGATCGCGTCCTGTTCCATCGGCTGCGGCGCGGCCGGCCCGACGTCGATGGTGTCAGCGTCGTCCCGGACCTGCGACAGCATGCGGCGATGGACGAGATGGTCGAAGACGATGACGTCGGCCTGGGTGAGGACCCGGTGCCCCTTGACGGTGAGCAGCTCCGGATCCCCCGGGCCGGCGCCGATCAGATAGACCCGAGGCTCAAGCATCGCTGGTCCCCTGGGGAACGTTCGCCGCCGCGAGAATCGGTCCGGCGCCATCCTCGAGCAGTCCCGCGGCGACGCGCGCTCCAATCGACGCGGCATCGGAGACGACGCCCGTCTCTGTCCGTCGCAGCAGCTCGCGCCCGTCGGGTGAAGCTACCAGTGCCTGGAGGGTCAGCCGGTCGTCGGCAATCGTGGCGAGCGCGCCGATCGGAACCTGACATCCCCCACCGAGGTCGGTGAGCACCGTGCGCTCGGCGTCCAACGCAGCGGCCGCCAGCGGATCACTGATGGACGCGATGCGGGCGATCGTGTCGGTGTCGTCGGCTCGGGTCTCGATCGCGACGATCCCCTGCCCGGGGGCCGGCAGACAGAGCTCCGGGGCGAGCGTCGTCGTGATCCTGTCGCCGTGCCCGAGTCGCCGGAGCCCGGCGGCGGCGAGAATCACCAGGTCGTAGTCACCGTCGTCCAGCTTGCGCAGACGGGTTCCGACGTTGCCGCGAATCAGCGAGAACACGGCGGAGGACCAGACTCGAGAGAGCTGGGCGACCCGACGGACGCTCCCGCTGCCCACGTTGACGGGTGTGGCGCTGGTCCCTTCCAGTGGCGGAAAGTCGGAGCGGTCGGCCGGCAGCACCACGGCGTCACGTGGATCTTCACGAGGCAGTACGCCCGCAATCGTGAGGCCGTCGGGAAGCTCGGACGGCATGTCTTTGGCGCTGTGTACCGCCAGGTCGATGGTGCCGTCGGCGAGAGCCTGTTCGATCTCCTTGACGAAGACTTGTTTGCCTCCGATCTTCGAGAGATTCACGTCTGCCAGTCGATCACCGGTAGTCTTGATGACCTGCAGCTCACACTGACATCGGCCGTCGCGCTCGAGGGCTGCCGCCACCGCGCGGGCCTGCCACAGCGCGAGTGCGCTGCCCCGAGTGCCCAGGGTTAACCGCGTCACGACGTCACCGGTGTCTTGGTCTTTGGAGGGGGCGAAGCGGGTTCGTCGGTCGACGTCGAATGGTCGGCGAGCGGCTCTGCCAGGCCGAAGAGGTGGGTGACCACGTCGGAATACTGCGCCGCGGTCTGCTCGTCGCTCGCGTTCTTCAACCGTTCGGTCGGCGAGATCAAGAGCTTCTGAACCAGCAATCTGGTGATCTCGTCGACTCGCGCCCTGGCCTCCGGTGGCAACCCGTTGAGCTTGGGGTCCAGCCGCTTCAGCTCGGACTGTCTGAGATCTTCGAATCGTTGCCTGAGCGCGACCAGGGTCGGGATCGTGCCGCGGGCCCTGAGCCACCCCTGGAACGACTCGACCTCCTCCGAGACCATCGACTCGGCCCGGGACATCTGATCTCGTCGCCGAGCCAGATTCTCATCCACCAGGGTACGAAGATCATCGATGTTGTAGAGAAACACCTGCTCCAGATCGCTCGCCGTCGGGTCGACGTCGCGAGGCAGCCCGATATCGATGATGAACAACGGCCGGTTTCGACGGGCCCGCATCGCCTCGTCGACCTGGTCTCGGTTGATGACCGGCGTCTGCGCTCCGGTCGCGGTGACCATGATGTCCGCCTTCAGTAGCTGCTCGGGGAGGTCCGACCACGTCGTGGCCCGGCCATCTACCTTTTGTGCCAGTGCATCGGCGCGAGCCCGGGTGCGGCTTGTGACCGTGATCGACCGCACGTCCTGGGACCGAAGGTGGGTGGCAGTCAGCTCGGCCATCTCGCCCGCGCCCACCACCAGGACGTCCCGTTGTTCGAGGCTCCCGAAGATCTTCCGGGCCAGCGTGATGGCGGCGTAGCTGACCGAGACCGCGCCTTCGCCGAGTCCCGTGTCGGCCCGAACGCGCTTGCCCACGCCGAAGGCCGACGTGAACAGCTTGTTCAGCAGCGCGCCGGTCGTGTGCTGTGCGCTCGCCGCCGCGTAGGCGTCCTTGACCTGGCCGAAAATCTGCGGTTCGCCAACCACCAGGGAGTCGAGTCCCGCCGCCACTCGGAAGAGATGATGAACCACGTCCGTCCCCGTATGGGTATAGAGGTGCGGAGCCAGTTCGGTATCCGACACGTCGTGGAACCGGCTCATGAAGTCCGCAAGTTCCCGGGCCGTCGCCACCGGGTCGTCGCACGTGACGTAGAGCTCGGCGCGGTTGCATGTGGTCAGCACGACCGCCTCAGCGAGGGTCGGGCGGAGAGAGAGCTCGCCGAGCGCGGTTGGCACACCCCGTTTCGAGAAGTCCACCCGCTCGCGCAGATCGACTGGCGCCGTGTGGTGACTCACGCCAAGCAGCAGCAGCTCCATACCGCAGGCTGAAGCGGATGACAGCGAGGCCTTGACCTCTTCTGTCTCCTGTCTCCTGTCTCCTGTCTCCTTGCGGGTTCTAGAAATTGTGACTCTCAGTCAGGAAATACCCGACCGGGACGAGGTTGAGCAGCACGATCGAGAAGCCGATGGCCGACAACCAGGCGGCCCGTCGACCGCTCCAGCCGATGACGCGTCGTGCGTACAGCTCGAACGAATACACCGCCCAGCTGAGAAGGACGATCGAGATCTTCGGATCCAGCAGGGTCATCGCCGCGACCCGTGGGTCCGCCGTTTCAGGCTGAAGTTGGAAGAGCCAGACCCCGCCGACCGCCAGGCCAGCGGTGAGGAACAGCCAGCCCACACCGACGGCCCGGCCGTTCATCGTGTCCAGGACCTGCAGCGAGGGCAGTCGGGCCGCGAAGAAGCCCAGCTGTTTCGATTTCAGTTCCCGGAACAACAGGACGTAGGTGATGCCCACGACGCACGCGAGCGCGAAGGCCGCGTAGGCGAACAGCAACGACGAGACGTGCACGGCGAACCAGGGGCTGTCCAGCACCGGTACCGGTTCGATGACCCGGTCGCTGAGGGTCGAGACGGTTTGCAGAATCACGAGCAAGGGGACGATGAAGACGCCCATCGCGCGTTCGTCGGTCGTCACCTCGGTGTAGAGATAGGCGACCGCCAGCAGCCAGACGAAGGCGGAGATGGCGGCTGGAGCGCCGACGAAGGGGAGATGGCCCACCTCGACCGTGCGCATGCCAATGACGAAGGTGTGCATCAGCGCCGCGGCGGCCAGGGTCGCTGTCGCGAGCCGTCCGGCCCCGGCGTCGCGTCGGGCGAAGTGCAGGCCGTAGGCGACACCGGCGGCAACGTAGAGCAAGAGAAGCAGTATGGTCATGGGATGTACGGTGGACCGCGTCGCGATCCTAGTTCACGGTCGGCGCGTAGTACCCCTGTCGGGTCCGCGCCGCGACATTCTCCCGGTCGACCCGCACCACGATCCGTCGGTATCTTCCGTCCCTCATCGGGTTCCTAGAGATGTAGCCGAGGGAGTACTGGCTCGACAGTTCGTCAGAAATGCGCTGGTAGATGCCCGGCAGATCTTCGAGCTGCTCAGGGAAGAAGGCGCGGCCCCCGGTCTCCTGTGCGAGCTGGCGTAGCACGAAGTCCGCCTCGCGGAACCCCCGCCGGTTCCGGCCGTCGCCCGAGCGCAGGCCGATGGAGTAGATCACCGTGTTCGAGCGTTTGGCAAGCTCCAGCACTTCGTCGAAGTCGACCAGGCTGGAGGTGTCATCGCCGTCGGACAGCACCACGACCGCCTGGCGCCGGATCTCGTCGGCCGAGTTCGCCTCGATCTTGCCCAGCTCCTTGAGCGAGATGTAGATGGCGTTGTAGAGCGATGTCGAGCCGCCTGGCGTGGTGCGCCGAATGGCGTCGGTAAGCTCGTCAAGAGCTCCAGTGAACCCTTGCAGGATCTCCACCCGGCTGTCGAACTGAATCACGCTCCCGAGATCCTCGGGGCGTAGGCGCTCGGCGAAGCCGACCGCCGCTTCGTGCGCAGTCGCCATCTTTTCCGTCATGCTCTGGCTGGCGTCCATCAGCAGGGCCAGGGCGATCGGTAGCTGGGTCGGCGTGAAGAAGGATATTTCCTGCGCCGCCCCGTCCTCGAACAGCTCGAAGTCCCCGGGAGCGAGGTCGGTCACATGCCGGTTCTCGCCATCGGTGACCGTGACGGTCAGCGAAACGAGATCGACGCCGGTTCGGAACGCCGGCTGCTCCGGGGGCTGCTGCTGCGCGACCGTGGTCGCTATCGCGAGAGTGACGGCCACCAGGACCGCGCCGAGCTGGCGTCTCATAGCTAGTCTCCGGTGTGGTTCGCCGGTGCTCCGTACGCCGTCAACTCGTCCTGGCGCATCCGTACCGTGATCTCGTCAGGTGGGATCAGCCGCGCCGGGCGGTTGTACACCACTTCATACTGACTGGCCAGCATGCCCGCGAGCTCCTCGAGGGCGCCGGCGACGGCCCGGCTCACCAGGAGGTCGCGACGACGCCCGCCGGTGCGGTCGGGACCCTGTGCCAGTGTCAGGTCCCGTTCCCTCAGGGCGTCGGCGAGCTCGGGCCGGCTTCTCAGCGCCATGTTCGCGTTGTCCCTCATGAGTAGGACGTGGGTGGCGACGCCAGCGTCTCGCAGGGCGTCGAGGGCCTGTCGGGCATCGCGATTGCTGTAGTCGACACCGTCCGTAGCGACGACGATGATCACCGGTCTCGCCGATTCCCGCCGTTCGAATCCTCGTGCTGTTTCCACGAGCGCGTCGAGGAGGTAGGCCGCGCTGTTCGGGAACGCGAACACCTGTCCGATGCCGTCCTGCAGTCGATCTCGTTGGCGGGTGGACTCCACCAGGATCTGCGGGCGCTGTCCAAAGGCGACGAGCGCGATCTCGTGGTCCTCGTGCAGCGCGTCGACCAGCGTCGTCAGGCCGTCACGCATGTCGGGAACCGCGGATTCGGCCGCCCAGCTGGTGTCGACCAGGACCGCCACCTGCATCGCGGTGCTCGCGGGGCCGACCCTCAGGACCTCACGGGATTCGCCGTCCTCTTCGACAACGAAGTCGCCTGGCCCCAGGCCTTCGACCGGCGTACCGTCGTCGTCGAGGACGCTGACCCACACCGTCCGCTCACCGTCTTGCGCCGCGGCCGGCGCCGACAGGCCGGTGGCGGCCGCCACAGACAGCAGGCAGCCCACGAGCGTACGCCCGTGGCGAGCTCGGTACCCCAGGGAGATCCTGCCTCGGTCCATCGCGTCCATCTCCGTCTCGACGCCAGTTTCGATTCGTGTTCGCGGGTGTTGGCGGCGGCTCGGGGCAACCTGACGGCCCGTCGTCGTCCTGGCGAACGGAACCTCTCAAGTATATCGGGAATTGACGGGCTGGCGGGCCTTCACTGAGTCCTGTTTTTGGCCCAAAACAGGGGGGGTTTTTGATCGCGGCCGGTGGTTTTTTCAGGATACCCGATTCCTTGACACCCCTGTGGGTGCGTGCTATAAAAAGCCCGGTTTTCAGGCCTCCAAGGTCGAGCGACCAGCGACGACCAACCCTGCCGCATCGAGGTTTCCGGCTGCATCGAGGCGCGTGGACGTCGAGGGAGGTCTGTGCCGGTTCGAGTCCGGCGCGGAGTCGGGAGAGAGGCCAGGCCAGGGACGTTCAATGGAGACTTTCGAACAATATGTTCCGATTCTGCTCTTCGTGCTGGTCGCGACGGGGTTCGCGCTCTTCACGTTGATCGTCTCCGCCCTCGTTTCCTCTTCGAAGTACAACAAGGTCAAGCTCGAACCGTACGAATGTGGCATTGAGCCGGAAACCGATGCCCGCGACAGATACAGCGTTCGCTACTACCTGATCGCGATGCTCTTCGTCATCTTTGACGTGGAGACCGTCTTCATGTTCCCGTGGGCGGTCATCATGGACGAGTTGGCGCTGTTCGGATTGATCGAGATGCTGGTCTTCATCTTCATCCTCGTGCTGGGGTACGTGTATGCCTGGCGCAAGGGTGCGTTGGAGTGGGTCTAGCCGCTGAGCTCTTACGATGACTGACGATCCGAAGCCTGCCGGATCGGCGCCCGATGGTCCGGCGAAGCCGGATGCGGCGTCCGACACGCCAGCCACGCCCGAGCCGGCAGCCAAGCCCGCTCAGCCGCCGGCTGCGGCGGCGCCGGCCGCCAAACCAGCGGCGAAGAAGCCGGCGCCCAAGCCCAAGGCTCCTCCAGAGCCCCCCAAGGGGCCCGAGGATCCGGCACCTCCGGACGACCTCGAGCCGCCCGCCTTCATCGCAGCCCTGCAGCAGGCGCATCCGGATGCGGTGGAGCAGTTGAGCTACTGGGTCGGCGACTGGACGGTCATCGTCAAGCTTGAGGCCTTGATCGACGTGGCGACGTATCTGCGTGACGCCGACGATGCCTCGTTCGACTACTGCAGTGATCTGACTGCGAGCGACTGGCCCCCCCGGGAGAAGCGGTTCGACGTCATCTACTGCCTCTACTCCACGCGCCGCCGTCACCGCGTGCGGATCAAGGTCCGCGCCGGCGAAGAGGATCAGGTCGCGTCAGTGTCCGGCCTCTGGACCGCCGCGAACTGGTTCGAGCGTGAGGTGTGGGACATGTTCGGGGTCAAGTTTGCCGGACACCCCGACTTGCGACGGATTTTGATGCCGGAAGGTTGGCAGGGCTTCCCCCAGCGGAAGGACTACCCGCTCGAAGGCCCCGGCGAGCTGCTGCTGGAGAGCCCGATGGAGTGGTTGCGTCTGCGCAACCTTCCGGACGAGGCGGAGATCGAGTAGCACCAGGGCGGCAAGATCATGGCAACCCAATCAGCACCGATTTTCGACACCGACGAGCTGGTCATCAACATGGGGCCGCAGCACCCCAGCACCCACGGGGTGCTGCGGCTGGTGCTGAAGCTCGATGGTGAGCGGGTGGTCGATTGCGACACCGTGATGGGCTATGTCCACCGCGGGATCGAGAAACTCAGCGAGAACCGGGACTGGACGCAGATCATTCTGCTGACCGACCGGATGGACTACGTGGCGGCCGCCACCAACAACCTCGGGTATTGCGAGACGGTCGAGAAGTTGCTCGAGGTCGAGGTGCCGCGGCGAGCCCGTTACATTCGGACCATTCTGGCCGAACTGCAACGGATCGGGAGTCACTGCCTCTGGCTGGGTACCCATGCCATGGACATTGGCGCCATGACGGTCCTCCTTTATGCGTTCAGGGAGCGGGAGCTCGTCTTGGACCTCTTCGAGGAGTACTGCGGCGCCAGGCTCACCTACAACTCCATGCGGATCGGTGGTCTCCCGCTGGATATCCCCAGTGGCTGGGATCAGAAGGTCCGCGCGTTCTGCGACGTGATGGAGACCAAGCTCCCAGAGTATGAAGAGCTGCTCACCAACAACCGGATCTGGCTGGAGCGCACCCGAGGGGTTGGCGTGATTTCCGGGCCGGACGCGACCGCGCTCGGTCTGTGCGGCCCGCCGCTGCGTGGTTCCGGTGTCTATCGCGACGTGCGCAAGGACGAGCCGTATGCGGCGTACGACGAGTTCGACTTCGAGGTGCCCCTGGGAACCCAGGGCGACACCTACGACCGTTATCTGATTCGGCTCGAGGAGTTCCGGCAGTCGATCCGCATCATCCGCCAGGCGCTCGATGGCCTGCCGGAAGGGCCGATCATGGGGAAAGTGCCCCGACTGCTCAAGCCCAAGGCGGGCGAGACCTATCACGCCATCGAGTCGCCGAAGGGTGAGCTCGGTTATTTCATTGTCAGCGACGGGCGCGCGACGAATCCGTATCGACTCAGAGTCCGTCCCCCGTCATTCTGCAACCTGCAGGGGCTGAAGCCCCTGATCGTCGGTCATCTGGTCGCGGACGTCGTCTGCCTCATCGGCACCATCGATATCGTGCTGGGCGAAGTCGACCGCTGACATACATGAACCCCTGACTACGATGCTCGACACCCTCGTCATCCCGCTGCTCAAGATTGTCGTATTGCTCAACGCGATACTGATCTCGGTCACCTTCATGGTCCTTATGGAACGGAAGGTCATTGCCTGGGCGCAGTCTCGACTGGGGCCGATGCGGGTAGGACCCTACGGGGTGTTGCAGGCGATCGTCGACCCGATCAAGCTCATCCTCAAAGAGGACATCACCCCGGTCAAGGCGGACAAGATGTTGTTCAGCCTGGCCCCGATCCTGTCGTTGGTGCCCGCCCTCGTGGCGTTCGCCGTCGTGCCCTTCGGGGGCGACGAGCTCTTCTACGTCGCCGACATCAACGTCGGTCTGCTCTTCTTCCTCTCGGTGACCTCGATCGGTGTATACGGCATCATCCTGGCCGGGTGGGCCTCGAACAGTAAGTACCCGCTGCTGGCCAGCCTGCGTGCGTCGGCTCAGCTCATCAGCTACGAGATCGCGGTGACGATGACGCTCGTCAGCGTGATTCTTACGTCCGGGACCTTGAGTATGGTGGGGATCGTCGAGGCGCAGCTGGCTGATGGCGTCTGGTATGGCTTCATCCAGCCGGTGGCGTTCGTCCTGGTGATGATCGGCGCCCTGGCCGAGACCAACCGCGTTCCGTTCGACCTGCCGGAGGCCGAGACCGAGCTAACCGGTGGTTTCCATACCGAGTACAGCGGGATGCGGTTCTCGCTGTTCTTCCTTGCGGAGTACGCGAACATCATCGTCATCTCGGCGGTGACCGCGCTGCTGTTCTTTGGCGGCTGGTTGCGCCCGTTCCCGAACGTCGAGGCGCTCGCCTTCCTGGACATCATCCCGGGGTGGATCTGGCTCTTCGGCAAGATCTTCCTGTTCCTCTATCTGTTCATGTGGATCCGGGCGACGCTGCCGCGTTACCGATACGACCAGCTGATGCGCATCGGCTGGAAGTTGCTGATTCCGATTGCCCTCGCCAACATCGTGGTGACCGGCATCGTCAAGGTGCTCGTCTGAGGCACGACTGAGTCATGGCCGAAGCTCTCGCCTTCTACACGCTGTCGATCCTCATCCTCGGGCTGGGCGTCGCGGTGATCACGACGCCCAAGACCGTCCACAGCGTGGTGTTCCTGGTGCTGAACTTCCTGTGTGTGGCGGCGCTCTACGTCGTGCTACAGGCGGAGTTCCTGGCGGTCATCCAGATCCTGGTCTACGCCGGCGGCATCGTCGTGCTGTATCTGTTCGTCGTCATGCTCGTGAACCTCAAGCGCCAGCCTGAGGAACACCAGGATCCGAGACGGTTGGCGAAGGTCGGGTTGGTGCTCTCGGGTGCGGTGCTGGTCGAGCTGGCCGCCATCGTGGTCTACAGCTACGGTCGGGAACCGTCTTCGGTGTCGGCTCCGTCGCCGGCGTTTCCGGTGCAGGGCAACATCGAGGAGCTCGGCTGGTTGCTCTATACCGACTACCTGATTCCGTTCGAAGTGGCCTCCGTGCTGCTGCTGGTGGCCATGGTGGGCGCCATCATTCTGGCGAGACGAGAGCTGTAATGCTGGAGATCACAACGGCGCACTACACGATTCTGTCGGCCGCGCTGTTCAGCATCGGCGTGATCGGCGTGCTCGTGCGTCGCAACATCATCATCATCTTCATGGCGATCGAGCTGATGCTCAATGCCGTCAACATCAACCTCGTCGCGCATGCTGAGCAGCTACAGAACCTGATCGGGCAGGTGTTCGTGGTGTTCGTCATTGCGGTGGCCGCGGCCGAAGCCGCGGTGGGGCTGGGGATTCTCCTGGCCTTCTATCGCAACAAAGAGACGGTGAACATCGACGAGATGAACGTGATGCGCTGGTAGCCAACATGGACCTGATCTGGCTCATTCCTCTGCTTCCCGGCCTGGGCGCGGCCGTCAACGGCCTGCTGGGTATTCGCTACTTTAGCAAGCCGGTGGCCGCCGGTATCGCCTGCGCGACCATGGGCGGCTCCCTGCTGCTGTCGCTCTTTGCCTTTGCGCAACTGCTCGGCGCGGAGCATCGGGAGCACGTCGTCACCATCGCCAACTGGATTCCGCCGATCGCGCTCGAGACCGTTTCCGGAGTGGGGCAGTTCGAGGTGCCCTGGGCGTTCCGGCTCGACCCGCTGTCCGGCATGATGATTCTCATCGTCACCGGCATCGGGTTCCTGATTCATCTCTATTCGTCGGCCTATATGGACCACGAGCCGCGCGGCGGCTACGTGCGGTTCTTCACCTATCTGAACCTGTTCTGCTTCTTCATGCTGATGCTCGTGCTCGGCAGCAACTTCCTGGTCATGTTCGTCGGCTGGGAGGGCGTGGGGCTCTGCTCCTATCTGCTGATCGGCTTCTGGTATCACAAGAAGAGCGCCGCTGACGCCGGCAAGAAGGCGTTCATCGTCAACCGCATCGGCGACTTCGGCTTCGTGCTGGGTGTGTTCCTGGTGTTCTTCACCTTCGGCACCCTCGACTTCCGCGCGGTGGCGGAGGCGGCCGCCCACATGCCGGTGGAGGCAGCCGGGTTCGGGGTCATTTCGCTCATCTGCTTGCTGCTGTTCGTCGGCGCCACCGGCAAGAGCGCGCAGATTCCGCTGTATGTCTGGCTCCCGGACGCCATGGAAGGTCCGACTCCCGTGTCGGCCCTCATCCACGCCGCCACCATGGTCACGGCCGGCGTCTACATGGTGGCCAGAAACGCCGTCCTGTTCGAACACGCGCCAAACGTCATGTTCATCGTGGCCGTCGTCGGGGCGTTGACCGCCCTGGTCGCGGCGACGATCGGCCTGGTCCAGACCGACATTAAGAAGGTGCTGGCCTATTCCACCGTCTCGCAGCTCGGCTACATGTTCCTGGCCACGGGCGTCGGTGCGTTCGCGGCTGCCGCCTTCCACCTCATGACGCACGCCTTCTTCAAGGCGCTGCTCTTCCTGGGAAGCGGGTCGGTCATCCACGCGATGAACGACGAGCAGGACATGCAGAAGATGGGCAACATGCGGCTGTACATGCCGGTGACGTTCATCACGATGTTCGTCGGCTCGATCGCCATCGCCGGCGTGCCGCCGTTCTCCGGCTTCTTCAGTAAGGACGAGATCCTCTATCGCACCTTCCTCAGCAACAAGGTGCTCTGGGGATTGGCTGTGATCACCGCCGGTATGACCGCGTTCTACATGTTCCGGCTGATCTTCATGACCTTCTACGGCGAATATCGCGGTCCCTCCTGGGAGAAGGCGGGTGACGGTCACGCCGACCATGGGCACGACGGCGATGACCATGGACACGCTTGGCACGGGCCGCACGAGTCGCCGCGTCTGATGACGGCGCCGCTCTGGGTGCTGGCCGTGGGCGCGATCGTGGCCGGGTTCGTCGGCATTCCACCCGTGATCGGGGACTACATCGGCGTCGGGAACGCTATCGAGCACTTCCTCGAACCGAGCTTCACGGCCGAGTCGGCGGCACACGGCGACGAACACGCCGTGGCGCATCTGTCGCACGCCGCCGAGTTCGCGTTGATGGCCTTTTCGGTCCTGGTGGCCGCCTGCGGCATCGGCCTGGCGTACGTAAACTACGTGCGCCGGCCCGAGCGAGCGGCCCAGTGGAAGACGAACTGGGCGGGCGCGCACCGGGTGCTCACCAACAAGTACTACGTGGACGAGATGTACGACGCGACCGCGGTTAAGGGCACCATGGCCAGCGGACGTGGCCTGTGGACGTTCGACCGGCGCGTGGTCGACGGCATCGTCAACGGCACCGGCTGGCTGACCCGAGCCTCCGCGTGGGTGTCGCACGTTGTAGACAAGTACATCGTGGACGGACTGGTCAACCTGGTGGGTTGGGTGTGCGCCGAGGGGAGCTACGTGTTCCGGCGCGGCCAGACCGGACTGATCCAGAACTATACCGTCGCGACCCTGTTCGGGGTGTTCGTGTTCGTGACCGTGTATGTCGTCACGCGGTATGTCGGGTAACCGAAGACAAGAGTCAGAAGCCTCATGAGCAATACCGCAGAGTTTCCGTTGTTGTCGCTGATCA
>MDTE01140458.1_pt1 | contig 21036 bp, 20 predicted proteins | sample 811231 | NCBI WGS metagenome assembly MDTE01 (sample SAMN05326651, study PRJNA326480) | marine metagenome | isolation source: seawater | place: Indian Ocean: Red Sea | collected 2010
CCGGAGACCACATGCCAATAAATATTGCCTTGGCCGGAGGCGAAGAGTTTCGAGCCGGCTGTGAGCCTATGGATCTGGAAATGATCCGCCACTATGGGTTGAATGCTCCCAGAGTTCTAATAATACCCACTGCCGCTGACACAGCTCCAAACAGGGCAGCCAAAAATGGAGTGGATTATTTTGAACGCCTTGGCACAGATGCATTCGACCTAATGATATTGAATAAAAGTGACGCCAATGACAACGAATTGATCAATGGTATACAGGAAGCAGACATAATTTATTTTACTGGTGGAAATCCTGACCACTTATTAGATAGTTTAAACGGAACGATTCTATTGAAATCCATCCAATCCGCACTGAAAAATGGATCTGTTCTAGCTGGTTCCAGTGCAGGTGCAATGGTGCTCGGTACTCTCATGAGACGACCCGGCGTGGGGGAATGGGTCAAAGGGCTAGGTATCGCACCAAACATCGCAGTCCTACCACATCATGAAAATACCGACCCCGAGAAAACCGCAAACGATTTGAAATCAGAAGTACCATCCGATATAACGATACTAGGCATAGACGCTAAAACAGCGTGTGTAAAAAGTCCTGACGGATGGCTAGTTACAGGGACCGGAAATGTCACATCCTACAAGAACGGGGTTTGGAATATATACAAATCTGGTGACAATTTCAGACAATAGACATCTCAATTACTACCGTCTATTTCGCAGTTCCTGCCATATTTGACTGGGCTTCACCCCCGAATCCGCCATAAGCACCAAAGTGTGGTAAATCATATCAGCTACTTCAGATGGGATATGATCAACATCTCCAGAAGCTGCCGCTATAGCAGTTTCTCCAGCCTCCTCAACGACTTTTTGAGCTATCCGGTTAGTACCCTCCTGTAAAAGGGTGGTTGTGTAACTATCAGGCGGCATATCCTTTTGCCGGTCTTGTATCACAGAATACAATTCTTCGATAATCCCTGATCCAATATCCGTGTCTTCATAAGCCTCGGGCATTTGGTCTAGTGCATTAAAGAAACAGCTAGGCTCACCGGTATGGCACGTAGGTCCATCAGGCTCTACTTGTAACAAGATCGTATCCGCATCACAATCGGTCCAAGCTGACTTAAGATTCAAATAATTGCCGGATATCTCACCTTTGTGCCACAAATCTTCTTGACTCCTACTGTAAAACCAGACCTGTCCGCCTTCTAGAGTCCGTTTCAAAGTTCCTGGATTCATATAACCCAGCATAAGCACTTTACCTGTATTTACGTCTTGAGCGATTGCCGGTATAAGACCTTTGTCATTAACCTTCATGTCCATCGGTATACCTCAGATTTAATTGATTAACTCTTTTACTTCATACAAATTAGTTATTATATGGTCTGGCTCGTAAAGATTCGGGTTTTTAGAGATATGGTCACGGTTTATCCACGCTGCGGCCATACCGAACAATTTCGGGCCATGAACATCTTCCCACTGTCTGTCGCCTACGTATAGTATTTGATCGGGACGAACTCGAAGCTTCTCTGTTACATCATTGAAAATTTGAGCGCTAGGTTTATAACACCGCGAAGATTCTGACGATATAACATAATCGAAAAACTGTCCGATACGGTCAACAACCGGAATCAAAAATGCATCGTCTGCGTTAGACAATAACGAGATAGTTACCTTATCACATATCGAACGCAGGGCAGCTACAGTTTCTGGAAACAACGGTCTCTGAACCATGTCAGAAATTATAATCCCTATCGATGTTTCCACATTACCATCCGAACCTATGTTACTGTAAACAGTCTCAAAGCTCTTCTGCCAACAGTCTCTATATGTGTGAAATGGCCAACCATCAAGTCCACGTTTAGATCTGTATTGCTCATCTATCAACCGCCATTCTCTTCGAAGGGCTTCTCCAGACAAGTTCAATCCTTGGTGCTGTACTATATGTTCAAAAGTACGCTCCCAATAATTATCACCGTCTTCAACAAGCGTATTAAACATATCAAATACAACAGCTTTTATTTTTGCCATTTATAAACTGACCTTAATATCAAGAATCTAATGCAGTTTACATCCGGACTGAAACACCATATTCGTGTAAGTACTCCTTAGCCTGCTGAATAGAATACGTACCGAAGTGAAATATACTGGCCGCCAAAACCGCATCCGCTTGACCCGTTGTAAAAGCTTCATGTAAATGCTCTAAAGTGCCTGCCCCCCCACTAGCTATAACTGGAATACTAACTGCCTGTGATACCACACTAGTTGCTTCTAAATCATAACCAGACAACTGTCCGTCGGCATCCATACTAGTTAATAATATTTCACCAGCGCCTAATTCAGTAGCTCTAACAGCCCACTTAACCGCGTCAATCCCCGTAGAATTACGCCCTCCATGAGTGAATACTTCCCAAATGGAATCCTCGGTCACTGCTATTTCTGGATCTACATTGTCTTCCGTTTTAATACCACTCACGCGCTTAATGTCTATCGCTACGACTATACATTGATTACCAAATTGACCGGCACCCTGTGATATCAGTTCCGGTTCATTTATAGCAGCGGTATTAACTGATATTTTATCTGCTCCAGCATGAAGAAGATCCCTCATGTCTCCCACTTTTCGTATACCACCACCAACAGTCAACGGGATAAACACTTGCTCGGAAACTTTTTCCACTACGTCTATCATGGTATTGCGATTATCCGAACTGGCTGTGATATCCAGAAAAACCAACTCATCCCCACCCTGTGCATCGTAGAAGGCTGCGAGTTCCACAGGATCTCCAGCATCCCTTATATTAATAAAACTAGTGCCTTTTACTACTCGTCCAGCATCAACATCCAGACATGGAATTATGCGTTTAGTAAGCAATTATTTCCCTACCCAATCTCATCATGTGCAAAGTATATCACCGACGATGTTGATTTTAACCTTTCTCCCCTACACCGTGAGATCGAATCTATTTTCGGTTACAATTAGGTGCCAATCGAATAAGTTCACAGGAGAAATTATGTCAATAACACTTGCAGAAGCACAAAAGATCATGGACGCAGCTATTGCTAAAGCAGAAGAACTTAATATCAAAGTTACTGTGTCAGTTGTAGACAACGGAGGAAGGACGATAGGAGTCAACAGAATGGATGGTGCCATATGGGCCAGCACTTATGGTAGCTTAGGAAAGGCTGTCGGAGCTTCGGCATTCGGACGCCCCAGCGGAGTCATGCAACCTCGCGCCAATGAACCCACTCCCAGCGGCGTTGCACAAGCTTCTGGAGGACATATGATTCTTGGCCAAGGAGCCGTCCCAATAATACGCGATGGTAATATAGCCGGTGCGTGCGGAGTAGGTGGCGGAACCAGCGAACAGGATGAAGAATGTGCCAAAGCTGGAGTAGCGGCAATTTAGTTATTAACAGGGAGTGCAACTGTGAACAATTGCACTCCCTGTTAATAATACGCCATCACTGATGCTGGACTACCATGTCCGCCCTTTAATTTGATTATACCGATTGATAGGCTCACACCAACAGCGGGTAAGACTGACAAATTAGTCAGATTTTCCAATACTATCCGATTTTCGGAAAGGACAAGCTTATTAATGGAATACTCTAAATTAGATCCCGCATCTACACCTGGACTATCGATTCCAACGCCTTTTATTCCCCTTTCAGAGATCAGAAAATTGGCCGCTTCCTCACTAAAACCGGGAAAGTTCATTCCCCCTTCTATATCCATACTCATATACCTCAAAGGATCATTCCAATACGCGCTCCATCCGGTGTTAAGCAGAACAAGTGATCCATCTACAACTGGCCCAAAGATATTCTCCCAATCACGGAGGTCCTCCATAGTGAACAGATAATTAGCGTTTTGTCCTACACTAAGTTGAACGTCTATGCATACGGCAGAACAAATCAGAGAATTTACCCGGTATCTATCAATAGTGTCTCCATTCTCAAGAAAAGCACTTGGGGCATTAATATGCGTCCCGATGTGTTCTCCCAAAACCCATTTATTTAAACAATATCCTTCGGTCAAAAAACTAGCACACTGCTCTACTTGGACAGCTGGATCTTGTGGCCAGACCGGAATATCTGTGCTAATAACATGACTGAGATCAGCGACATGTACATCGTGTAAAGGTCCCTTTGAATACATCATAGTCACCCATATATTGAATCTATTGTTGTAAATCATATATTAACTAAAAAGCCCATCACGTGATGGGCTTTTTAGTTAATATATGATTTACAGTAAGTCTAGATTGGCACAGAAACTTCCAAGTTTTCTCCAGCTAATATTTCAGCCCACAAATCCCTCTTCACCGCCCTGTTATCGTAGACCTGTTGATCAATCAACTCCATAGCCTGAATAAAACTTCCCACTCGTGCTATTTTGGATCTCCCAGGCCTTTCACCGTATATAGTGTACGAAATCGCTTTTATCTCTTCGTGAATAACATATCCACGATAAAATATATTTGTGCCTCTCATAAATCCATGAACCATCATGATACCTCCAATAGAACATTGATAAAAAATGAAACTAGTACTAGTACATATGTTCTATTAAGGCAGTTTAAAGATCAACCGCCATCTGTCAGTAGCTGCGCGTTTAATGATCTATCTGTTAGCTAACTCATTAAGAAATTGATCCAAAGGCTTAGTCTCCTGAGTCGAATCAGACATGTTTCGAACCACTACCTCTCCTCTTGCAATTTCATCATCTCCAATGATAATCGCCTGAGGTATACCCAGCGCATTAGCCTGCCTCATTTGGCCTCGCAGAGCTCTTCCACCGTTTCCTAAGATTGCACCTACTCCAGAGTTACGTATTTGAGATGCTAATCTTGCCGCATTTGCCCTAGCATCGTCTCCTACATTAATCACCAAATATTGTGGAGTAGGATCATCCGGAACGATGATATCGCTCTTCTTTAGATTAAGAGTCAGTCGTTCTATTCCAGAACCGAATCCTATACCAGGAGTTGGTCTGCCTCCAAGCTGCTCCATTAAGCCATCATATCTCCCGCCGCCACAGATTGTTGACTGTCCTCCGACATCAGATGGTTGTATTTCAAAAACAGTCCGAGTGTAATAATCTAGTCCTCTGACCAATCTATGATCGATAGAAAATGGTATTTCATTATTAGTTAAGAAATGAAGCAGTTTATCCCAATGATCCTGACAATCTACGCATAGGTGATCGGCTGATCGCGGCGCTGCTTCGCCTAATTTATGACAAGCATCCACTTTACAATCCAATAACCTCAGTGGATTTCTGTTAATCCTACCCTGACAATCTACGCACAGATCTTTATCATACTTGGAAAAATAATCTCGCAACTTGTTGATATATGTAGGACGACATTCATTATCCCCAATATTATTAATTAAAAGGTTTATATCTACCAAACCAAGTGATTTCATCAAACGCCAGGCTATCTCTATCACTTCAGCATCAACCGACGGATCCGGATCTCCAAGCACTTCCAGTCCGAATTGATGGTGCTGCCTAAATCGTCCTGCCTGTGGACGTTCGTACCTGAAAACAGGGCAAAAATAATACATCCTTACAGGTTGAGGCAGATTATGCATCCCGTGTTCTAAATAAGCTCTACATACAGGAGCCGTCCCTTCTGGTCGAAGGGTTATGTTATCACCACCTCTGTCTTCAAATGTATACATCTCCTTCTCAACGATATCTGTTCCCTCTCCAACTGAACGTATAAATAGACCTGAATCTTCAAATACCGGACTATCGATTCTCCCAAATCCGTATACTGAGACCAATTCAACCGCTTTAGATTGAATATACCTCCAATATTTCTGTTCTTCAGGGAGAAGATCCGTAGTACCGCGTGGAGCTTGAAACAATGTATACACCCCTTTAATGTTTAAATCTTTCCGTCTGATTCAAGTGAATCCAATTCCGATTGCGACAAACCACCTATGGACGCTAATATCTGCCTATTGTGCTCCCCAAGTTTAGGCGGATCACCCGAAGGAGAATTAACACATCCGGTCAGTTGTATCGGTGTATTTATAGTCCTAAAACTTCCGCCATAACCGTCACCACTATCCACAAACATGTTCCTTTGCTCTAGATGAGGACAACTATCTATATCGCCAGCATCTTGTACAATTCCCATTGAAAACCCACAGGTCAACAATTGCTTGTTCACCTCTTGTTTCGGAAGTTGTTTCGACCATTCTTCAATCGCAGGAACCACATTGTTGAAGTAGAACTCACCCGTGACTCCCTTTCCGAGATATCTAGGATCAGATATAAGCTCTTCGCGACCTATCATCGACCATAAAGCTTCCCATTTACCTTCTCCGCCACTACCGGCTAATACAACGAAACCATCATTAGCCTCAAGAGCTAATTGAGCCGTAAACATATTTTCTCTTGCCCTACCACTAATCTCTTTAGTAGCCTGAAAATGTGGCATACTGCTCGTCATATGGGAAACCATGCAATCATACATGGACATATCAACATGCTGACCTAATCCGGTTTTCCTACGAGATTCAAGAGCAAACATAACTCCTAATGCAGTCCATACACCTGGAACTGAGTCTCCGATGTTGTCCCCTACCATTTGCGGAGGTCCATCTGGAGAGCCAGTTATTTGCATCCAGCCCCCCATTCCTTGAACGCACGGATTATTGGCAGGCCACTCAGAGTATGGACCACGAAGACCTTCTGCATCACCATATCCAGTTATGCTTGCATATATCAAGCCTGGATTAAGTTCTTTTAGATAATCATAGCCCAGCCCTAATCGTCTAAAAGCACCTGGCCCCCAATTATCCAACAACACATCTGAAACCTTGACCATTTCTTCAAATGCCCGCTTGCAGGTAGCATCCCGCAAGTCCATAGTAACGCTTTTTTTATTCCGATTAACTCCCAAGAATCTAGCGCTTACATCCTCTCCGTCAGAATTTTTTATAAATGGATGATTATGCCTAGATCTATCACCATTTCCTGGGCGCTCTATTTTAATCACTTCCGCACCCATATCAGCCAATATCATCGCGCAAAATGGTCCGGCGATAATGTGAGTAGCATCTAATATTCTTATGCCTTCCATCGGTAACTGCTGTTTGCCATTAGTAGTCATTGAACCTCCAGATTCCTATTTCGAGGGTATTAACAACTGTAGTTGATCTACTATAAATCACATCAGTCTCACTGAAAACCCACGTCCGAAATGCAAACTGTCCCAGATCAACTCTTTAAAAGCATCATATATATTGTCTGATAGAAACAAAATCATCTTGACAGTACTGAGTAATAATCTTACACTCAATGCTCATCAATACCCTACGCGGCCCGGTGGTGTAGCGGTTAACATACGGCCCTGTCAAGGCTGAGATCGGCGGTTCGAATCCGCTCCGGGTCGCCACTTAATCACAATATCCCAAGATTGTCCCTCAAAGTACTTCCTCGATAATCATCTTGAAATATTCCCCGACGCTGCAATTCAGGGACAACCATAGAGCAAAAATCCTCATACGCACCAGGCATATGCGTGGCTGCAATCACAAACCCGTCGCAGGCGCCGTTTTCGAACCAGTCTTGCATATTATCAGCAACAGAAGAGGGTGATCCGACAAATGTGGGAAGTTCATCCAGAGTCCCACGGCCACTATACGTAATGAAGTCCTGAACAGTAGGATTATTAGTTCCGCTTAAGCCTATAACTCTATCTAAAAATCCTCTCAAACCAGATATGGATTCAAGATCCGAATCAGATAATGGTTCATCAATGGCATGCTGTGAAAAATCGTAGTTAAACACTTCTGATAAAAGTGTGAGAGAATCAACAGTCTTGGCCAATTGTTTAATCTCCTGGAATTTAGCAAGAGCACTTTCATCAGTATCTCCCACAACCACGTATATGGCCGGAGCAACTAGAACTTTCGCCGGATCTCTGCCATAAGACAATATTTTCTCTTTAATATCGTCATAAAACCTCTTGTTCGCCTCTAAGCTAGGGAAAATAACGAATATCAATTCTGCCCATTTAGCAGCAAATTCTCTTCCTCTCGGGCTTTGGCCTGCCTGAATAATTACCGGTTTTCCCTGGGGACAATGTGGCACAGTAAGAGGTCCCTTAGATTTAAACCACATCCCATCATAATCAATTGCCTTGACTTTATCTCCATCTGCAAACCGGCCGCTACCACTGTCTACAATCAAAGCATCATTTTCCCACGATTCCCACAAACCAACAGCGATTTCCATAAACTCTTCTGCTTGATCATATCGGACATCGTGGTTCGAATGTTCTAATAGTCCGAAATTCTGTGCCTCAGCATCATTCAAAGAAGTAACAACATTTAGTGCGCTCCTACCCTTAGTCATATGATCTACCGTAGCAAATAGCCTTGCCACGTGATAGGGATGATGATATGTCGTTGAATATGTGCCACCTATACCAAGATTAGATGTTGCTAGTCCCATTGCAGTCATAACTGGTACCAGATCCAGTTTCACTGATCTAATACCATGGTTAACAGAATCTATAAAAGAATTTCCATATTGAGATGGCATAGCTAAACGATCATCTATGAATGCTAAGTGGAACTTACCTAACTCCAGAGTCCTAGCTATTGACTGGTAATATTCTGGTGATAAAAAGTTATGATCTGTTTCTGGATGTCTCCAAGACCCTGTGTAATTCGAACAGTTCGAAGCCTGTATAAACCCCGCCAGTATCATTTTCTGAGAATGCGAGTCACTCACGACTTTATCCTAAGACCAAATGATCTGAAAATACTTACTCATCGACGAGCTTACTAGCCCTGTAGAATGATGAGAGATCCGTGTCAGAAAACCTGTCTGGAAGAAACAAATCTACATTGCTAATACAATCGCATTTTCCGTCCAGATACCATTCTGAAATCATCCGGCCTGTTATAGGACCTAAATGTATTCCCTTAGTAGTGTGGCCTGTAGCAATAAAAACACCGTCCCATCCAGGGACAGGCCCTATGATTGGCTTAGTGTCAGGACTTAGTGGTCTGGAACCCGCCAATTGGTCCACTAATTCCGCATCTTCCAAACCTGGAAATACATCAATAGCTCGTTGTAATAACTCGAGCCTAGCCGATTGCGAAGGTTTCCTATCAAACTCCTCACCACCAAAAAGTTCTCGTTCATCATAATCACGGCCACCCGTACTCCCAACACTCAACAAACCATCCATTCTGCTAATCATATGCCCCCTTTTCGGGGAGCTTATAAGCACTTCCAATGGATCACCATCAAACCGAAGCTGTAATCTCTCCCCCTTCATAGGGATCACAGGTATGGGAAAACTCAGGAATGAACTAAAAACTCTACTCCAGGTGCCGGCCGCAATGATTACGCTATCGGAATAAACATCTCCAGATCTAGTGCTGACACCTGTGATGCGGTTACCGTCGGATATAAGTCCAACAACTTCTCGCTGAACGAGGCTTGCACCAAGGGATTCTGCTCCCTGCCCTAACGCAAGATTCAGTCTATAACTATCTAGTTGAATGGATTCATCTTCATACACGGCGCCAATCACCGACTGGCTTAGTCGAGGCTCAATTTTCCGGACTTCGTCACCATCAATCCAATGCATGTTGATTTTTTCTTGCTGCCAAACCATCATGTCTTGAATCAGGTCAGCTTCATCATCCGATAAAGCCAATCTAAGCGAAGGTCGCCTCTGAAATAACAGGTCTATACCAGTCAATTGTTCCAAATCATCGGCTAGATGGTCGAATTCTTTATAGCTAGCAATTCCCATCTCAAAAGAGGGACCAGGAGAGAATTCAGCGCCCAGTAAACTCAAGAAGCCTGTCGCGTGGGCCGAAGCACCGCTCCCCATAGCTTCTTTTTCTAGCAACATGACTTTGACACCTCGCCTAGCCAGATAATACCCCACGGAACATCCGACTACGCCTGCGCCTACAACAATGACATCTGGATTAGATGGCAATACAAAACTCCAATCGTAAACTTTCCGAATTATCTGCAAGTGAACAATGCATGTCAATCAATTTTTATTCCTATTGCCACCGCACCAATGCAATTTGTCCAGTCATTGAAATCATGTCCCATATGATACGTTGACAGGGGCTCAGATATCAAACTACACTCCGGACTAGCCACGTTTTGAATACATCAGGCTTGCAAAGGAAGGTTATATATGAAGTTTGGAATGTTCATGATGCCCCTTCACCCACCCCACAGAGGGTTCTCCGAATCATATGAACGAGACTTAGGGCTTATAACACTAGCTGATCAACTAGGAGTTCATGAGGCATGGATAGGAGAACATATTACAGAAATGTGGGAAAATGCACCCGTACCCGAACTCATGATTGCCCAGGCCCTTTGCAAAACTGAAAACATAACTCTAGGCACAGGGGTAACCATGTTACCCCTTCACCATCCAGTTGATACTGCACACAGAATTGCAATGCTCGACCATCTCGCCAAAGGTCGGTTCAATTGGGGTATAGGCTTGAGATCCCTTGCCACGGATTTGAACTTATATGGTATCGAATACAACAGCATGAACGAGGTTCGTGACCGTAGTAAAGAAGCGCTAGACATCATCCTAGGAATGTGGGCATGCGAGGACGGCAAATTCGGTTACGAAGGGGAATACTATCAAGTCCATGCACCCGATATCGACCCTATTTTGGAGCGTAGATTATATTACAAACCCTATCAATTACCACACCCGCCAATCGGAGTGGCTGCCAGTAGTATGAGATCCGAAACAGCACGTATGGCTGGAGAACGCGGGTGGATACCAATGAGCACTGGTTTACTAGGACCAGACCTAGCAGACCATTGGACAATGGTAGAAGACGGCGCATCCCTCAGCGGATTAATTCCCAGCAGGAGCGATTGGAGAATATCAAAAGAGATATACGTAGGAGAATCATCAGAATCGGCGAGAGCGGAGGCTCGTATCGTTCTTGGGGAACCATTTACACAGCACCGCTGGGTAAATCAAAAAGCTCAGGGCACCCTAGCGAGATACAAATCTGATCCATCGATGCCAGATGAAGCAATAGATGTAGACTATATGCTGGACAATGTCTGGATTGTTGGTGATCCCCAAGAATGTGCAGATAAGATAAGACAACTTTACAAAGAAGTAGGCGGATTTGGCTGCCTGCTATTCATCACGCAGGATCCCGATAACCATTCGTTAATGCAAAACTCTACCAAGCTACTAATGGAAGAAGTAGCGCCACTAATTGAAGATCTTACTTAAAAGGGAGTAATTATGGCACGATTAAAAGCGGCAACCAGAAGTTCAATTCCGTCAGATCAAACTGACGCCTTCGACCAAATAGTCCAAGACCGGGGCAGCATCCCTGAACTAGGGCCTATAGGCGCTATGATTCATGTTCCAGAACTTACGCAGCGAGGAGAAGTACTCAGAGAGTACCTCAGGGGTGACTTATCTTCATTACCAGCGCAAACGAGGGAACTAGCCATGATACTTACAGCCCGCGAGATGGATTGCCAATATATTTGGCACGCTCATGCTGGATTTGCTAGAGAATCGGGTCTCTCAGATGAGTTGGTAAACAATCTCAGAGACAAAAGGGATTTGCCAACATTATCTACCGACGAAGAGGCGGTTATCAATTACGGACGTGAGTTCTTCCGTACACATAAAGTGACCCAAGAAAGCTTTGACTCAGCACTTGCATGCTTCGGCGTTAGAGGATTAGTCGAACTGACCAATTTAATGGGATATTACGCTGCTCTAGCATTTAATGTTAACGCTTTTGAAATGGAAATACCTGAAGATAGCCCAGAAATTCCGCTTCCGGTTTAGAAAAATCTTTGCACCATTTGAGGATAAAGTAAGAGAGGGACTGTTGAACAGTCCCTCTCTTACTTTAATGTTTTGCAATCCTACCGATCCAATTTATACAAACCCTAGCTGCTCAAAATTTCCACCTACTACAGACTGGGCATCTAATCCTAACCATTTTTCGACCATGGTTCCGTAGACACCTCGATAATCAAAATTAAAGTGCAAATCACCTTCCAGAAGATCTTCTGATTTTAAAGAAGGATATTCACTGTATAGACCTCCCTTAACAGGATCACCTATCGCCAATGCCATGCCACCCGAGCCATGATCCGTACCAGATCCGTTATCTTTCACACGCCTACCAAATTCTGTAAACACAAACATTAGAACATTATCAGCTGTATCATGTTCGCGTAAATCAGCGTAAAAATCAGAGATACCCTGAGATAACTCACTCCATAGCTTGGGGTGCGCTGGTCCTTGGTTAGCATGAGTATCGTATCCGCCATGTTGGGTGTAGAAGATTCTAGTCCCTAGATCAGCAGTAAGAACTTTAGCAATACCTTGCAAGTTCTTGCTTATACTCGTTTCCGCGTATTCCACAGTGGACTCGTATTTGTCAGGGGCCGTCTTAAGTATATCTGCACCTTTAAGTGCATCCAATCCGGTCTGACCCAAATAATCCATTACCGGGCCACCGCCTATCGTTGGGGCATACATACGGGAGAATACATCCAGCGCTTCACTTCTTTCCGGTTCACCCGTGATACCCGTTAAGACTCCATATGTTTCCAAGACTGCTACTGAAGCCACTGGCACTCCTGAAAGCGCTAATGCTCTGGGAAGACCTCTACCAAAGTTAACTCCCGTAAGTACGTTCTCGCTTTTGGGATCTATATCCCGGATCACACGTCCTAGCCACCCTTCATTACCAACCTTATCAGGTTCACATGTGTGCCATATATCCATAGATCTGAAATGAGACCTGTTAGGAGTAGGGTAGCCAACACCATTTATAATCGCTACTTTCCCGTCATCATAAAGGCTTTTGATTGCGGATGCTGCAGGATGAAGTCCAACATAATCATTGATTGGCAAGACCTCTTCTTGAGGTATTCCGACATTAACACGATTGTCATAATAGAGAGGGTCACCATACGGTATAAGCGTGTTGAGATAATCGTTACCGCCGGTTAACTGAATCACTACCAATATCGGATCTTTCTTGGTACTAGTCATAATTTGTTAATCTCCTTAAAGGTATTGATACCTCGATTATTAATTATACTGTTTTTCATATATCTGAATTCGGTGCCTGCCCGTATCAACTACAAGTATTCGATCCTCGTTATCTATTCTAACGGTCGTGGGCTGGAAAAACACTCTTTCGATAGTAAAATCAGTGACAACAGCGCGCTCGGCAGACATCCCTTCTGGGTCAGACGCCATTCTTGCCTCAGCCCATTTCGAGTAACCATGACAGTCACCATTAAACTGTTCTACATACGAGCCCACTTGATCGTAAACTTGTACGCGGTCATTGCCCCAGTCCGTCACATATACATAACCTTCTGAATCAACTGCCACACCACTTGGCCGCGTCAACTCTCCATGTCCTGATCCGGAACTTCCGATCTGTAATATAGGACTACCGTCTGGACTAAACTTCTGAATGCGATCATTTCGCCAGTCAGCCACATAGATATTGCCATCGTTATCTAGATTTATACCCCAAGGAGTATTTAACTGACCTTTTCCAGAACCAAATTCTCCAAATTTGCTAATAAACTCTCCATTTCGTGAGAACTTTTGGATCCGATGATTCAGACTGTCGACGACTAGCATATTGTCTTCTGAATCAAACACAATCCCGGAAGGTCTATCCCATTCTCCGTCTTTGCTTCCTACAGTCCCAAATGTTTTTTCCAGATTACCGTCACCATCAAAAACTGATATTCTATTCAGCCATTCATCAGTGACATATACATTACCTGTCGAATCAACCGCTATTGAATTTGGCCATGTAAATTGCCCTGATCCTTCCCCATAAGATCCGAAGTGCTTTATGTAATCTTCATCCATGTTGCACTTCACGACGAACTTCCATGCGGGCACATATTCGTAGTAACTACACAGGACATATAAGAGTCCATCATTTGCTACGGCAACGCTAACCGGTCCTGAAAAGCCATGAGCTGGAGGTACCGCTTGATTACCAATTGTGTACGAATATTTGAACGATGGTGAGGCCTTTGCAAGTAGTGTCATTTTCATTCAACTCCGTCTATGCAAACTGAAACTCGCGTGAAGCGACTATCAAACGTAACAATCCGGTTACAATTGATTCAAAATTTTTCATTTCTTCCGAAGTCCCACATTTGATCTCTTTGTACTTTTCTAAATAGGTCATTAATTCTGTTCTGCGATCACTGGAAACTTCTACAGGACCAGCCAACTCCAAACTATGATCGAGTAACGTATCAGCATCCATCACGGGTCCATATGCAGCCAATCTACTAACAATTCTCCGCACTCCAGGCATGTTTATATCTCCAACTCTATCCGCTGCGAAATTGACTCGTTCCACCAACGCTCCGCTATCTATCCATTCTTTCCCTGTATGCCAACCCTCAACTGTAGGAGGATTTAATAAATCTTGACCCATATACGCCGCCGCAAAGGCTATTTCATGACTATTTGGTTTTGGAGTAGTGTAATCGTCTACTAGACGCATTACACCCGCAATCAACTCTGCTGGACTTTTAACTTTCTTGTAGGAGGCGTTCTTAAAGAAATCTGAATTAAACAAGATTCTGAGCATTGATCGAACGTCGCCATTAGACCTGAAATACTCCTCTTCAAGAGCTTTTATTGCCTCAGGATCTTGTGGTTCAGTAGTTTGCCATGATGGAACCTGAGGTTCATCAGAAACGAAGAAATTGTACAAGTGGCGTGACAAGAACCGCGCAGTAGCGGGTTGCCGTACAATTATGTCAACTATATCATCTCCATTAAATCTGCCTGTCTCGCCAAGGAACGATTTTTCTCCGTGGTCATGATCATCAGTTCGATACTCAAAGTCCCAACAATAGTCACCGTACGGATACCTCGGCAACTGAGGCGCCATGGTCCATCCGGTAAAAGCTCTCGCACATTCCTTAACATCATCTTCTGAATAATTGAACTCTTGATCCATGCCGACACCCATCGAAAACAACTCTAATAGCTCACGGCCATAGTTTTCGTTCGGAGCACCATTATGATTTTCACAATTATCCAACCAATATATCATTGCAGGATCTTTCGAAATTTCTATCAGTATGGTCCTAAAATTACCCATCGCAAAACTGCGTAATAACTTCAGTTGTTTATTCATCTGAGGATTACGGTTAAGCTTAGAATGACTAGTAGCAAATACGTGATGCCAGAAAAGAGTCATTTTCTCTTCCAAGGGTCGACGAGTACTTATCATTCTGTACATCCAGTAACACTGGTAACTAGGTATACCCGTCCCCATACGATAGTAAGGAACATAACGATAGGCTAAATCATCCTCATAATCAGGTTGAAGTTCAGGGTTAAGCAATTCTTCAACGGTCGCTTCATAACCCATATCCGAATAATGTTCCAGGTCTTCCCTGCTAGCCCCAAAACCCGCTCTACGTAACAAGTGAGCTATCGATGAAATTTCAGAATAACCAGTCATAACGGCCAACTCCATTAGTATACTCTCGTAACGTTATACAAAAAGGGTAAAGATTTCGACATCTTCACTGTCAGATTATCAATTGAGTGTAGTATTAGCAAAAAACCCTGTCAATGTAAATTCTTCATTAATGGGCCATTGATACTCTCAGTGTTCCTCAGGTTACAATAGTCATCTGTTGAACAATATTTATACCTAGCTCCTGTGATCCTTCAATAGATACATTATCGGATGACAACACATCTTCCGGACTCCATCTACCGCACGCCAAGCACAAAAATGTCTCAAAATCCATATTGAGCGATGCTGTCAGAGTCTGAGGGGTCTCATCCAGTTTTTTGGCACGACCATCAACCACTTCTATACAGACCTCACCGGTGGTATCTCCAGTAACATTGATCCGCACGACAGTCCCGTCCACCGCTTTAGCTTTTCTCCCAACTACGTAAGGCATTGCCATTAAAGTCCTATCTAATACGTGAGCAGCAACCGGTCCATCTAAATGCCCCGGCTTACCTACAGCTCTCCTAATATCCTGTTCATGCGCCCACGCGTCATAAATACGTCGGTTAAGCTGTTCGCGCCGTGTAGTAGAACCGTTGGGAGTATCCACATCCTCATCTAAATCTTCCTCTGATAGCGCCCGTAGATGCGATAACCTCTGAGTTGTTAATTCCTTGAATTCTTGAAGGACCTCAGAACCGGACCAAGACCTTCTCCAATCTACCAAGATTTCATTCCTTTGACCGCCATCATTCTTAACATGAGATACGTCTGTGGGCACATGCTCCGGTGCATCGTTGCCGAGCAACCTAGATTCGCTGCCAGACATATGGGCAATTTGATCTTGCACCGACCATCCTGGGCAATCCGTCCCGACATCCCAATCAGATTCAGGTAAATCGCCACACAGATTTACTATAGAAACCCAGACAGTCTCCATGAGATCGACTATTTTCAAATTAGCCATTCGCCTTTCTACTAAATATAACTATCACAAATTATTGTGCCCTAGTTAGTTAGATTCAATAGCCTCCATAATATTTCCGGGTGACATTGGCAATTTGCGCATTCGTACACCCGTTGCATGAGAAATAGCATTAGCTAGCGCAGGCAGAGGTGGTATTATTGGTCCCTCTCCGACACCACGCAAGCCAAACGGGTGCCTAGGATTAGGAACTTCTATTATCACTGAATCAATCATAGGAAGATCTAAGCTAGTCGGCATGCGATAATCCAAGAAGCTGGCATTAGCCACTGATCCATCATCGTTATAGACATATTCTTCATTTAGAGCCCAGCCAACTCCCTGCACTGTTGCTCCCTGGATTTGGCCCTCTACGAAACTGGGATGGACTGCTTGCCCAGCGTCGATAAATGCGGTACACCGCAATATATCCACCTTTCCAGTATCTGGGTCAACTTCCACATCGACAATATTGCCACTAAATATCGGACCGACACCTGTTGAAGGAGCTGAGGCGGAACAAGTCACCGGGCCACCGGTGCGCATTAAGCGGCTGGCCAGTTCTTTGAAAGTATATTTATCCTCAGGATTTTTAGAGCAGACGAACGTACCATCCGTAAATTCCACATCTGCATCCTGAACTTCCCAGAGTAGAGCGGCTCTGCCCTTCATCTGTTTTATGACTTCCTCAGCAGCAGCTATCCCTGCAAGGCCAGTATCGAAAGCAGTCCGGCTACCGCCTGTGTTTCCGGTATAACCTACACTATCCGTATCAGCAACTGCTGGGTTGATATCTTCTGCATCTATACCCAACACTTCAGCAACCTGCATAGCAGTTGCAGTCCGGGTACCACCGATATCAACAGAGCCAGTTATCAAATTCAGGGTTCCGTCACTATTGACGTTAATAGTTGCAGAGGAGACTTGGCCACCTTGGGCTCTAAACGCTACTGCCACACCTCTACCCTGGTTCGGTCCATCTAATGGAGCAGTATAATGCGGATGATTCTTCATAGCCTCTTCCAATTCAACACATCCGAATCTGGCGTGAGCCACACCATTGGGCATCCTGTCACCTTCGCTTACAGCGTTCTTAAGACGAAGTTCCATCGGGTCTATTTTTAGTTCATCAGCCAGTTCATCTATCGCACACTCAACTGCAAAGCCAGCTTGAGGCTGACCTGGAGCGCGATAAGCCTGGGCTTTTTGTTTATTGCATACGACGTCATATCCGTCTACAAGTATATTTTCACAATTGTAAGAGCCGAAAGTAGTTACGGCTCCCCCACCAACAGGTGCGCCAGGGAACGCTCCTGCTTCGTAAACCATGTAAACCTGACCTGCGGTAAGTTTTCCGTCTTTCTTTGCTCCTAATTTCACTCTCATGAATGTCGCAGAAGCAGGGCCACTACCTTCAAAGACTTCTTTTCGGGTCATTACAACTTTAACTGGCTTACCAGACTTTTTTGCCAATACCGCAGCCACAGGTGCCAGATAAGTTACACCCTTTGCTCCGAACCCCCCACCTATTTCCATAGGGACCACCTTGACGGAAGAATCTGGTATACCCAGAATAGCCGCAGTAGCGGTTCTCACAGAAAATGGTCCTTGGGTGCTAGTCCAGACTGTGACACGGCCGTCACTTCCCCAAACAGCTGACGCTACGTGCGGTTCTATATATCCCTGGTGTACTGTTTGCGTTTCGTATTCCTTCTCAAAAATCACATCTGCTTCTTTAAAACCTTTATCGATGTCACCTAGTTTGTGTTGCAGATGGCCTGCTATATTACTTATCTCTCCTGTGTCATCTCCTGGACCAAACCGTTCCACCCTGAATCGTGTCGTCATCTGGTCATGCAAGAGAGGCGCACCATCTTTCAGTGCATCCCGCCAACTCAATACCGTAGGCAATACTTCATACTCCACATCTATTAATGCTGCGGCCCCTTCGGCAACGTGTTGGCTAGTGGCAGCAACAGCAGCTACGGCATGACCCTTATATAGAACTTTTTCGTTCGCGAAGATATTCTCTGCTATGAGCCTTGGATTACCCTGGAAATTTTCATAGTCTAATGGCCTCGACGCAATGATAGGAAAATCAGCCGCAGTAGCTACCGCTAGAACTCCTGGTACTGCTTCAGCTTTACTTGTATCTATGGAGAGTATCCTGGCATGAGCATGAGGACTACGAAGTATCTTCCCATGCAACATTCCTGGCGCACTGAAATCAGCCCCATATTTAGCGGCACCAGTCACCTTATCTACTGCATCATGACGCATAGGTCGCGTTCCTATGACTCGATATTTGTTAGATCCTTCAACTGTAGTCATGTTTCCCTCCCTTTCTTCTCTCGTAACAACAAGTACCTATGGTTTCGAGATAGCTGACAGTGCTATCCATTGGGTTTATCAAAGCATAGTTTCTAATTTTATGTTTCTATGATCTCAACGGCCCTTTGCGTAGCAGACCATGGCAGCAACCATGACGAATGCCTTCCATCCCCCCCAGCCACTACTACAATATATCGATCAGGATCAAGCGCCATTGGAATACCAAATTCCTCGCCTTGCTGCTCCCATTCCTCAGGCCATCCCCTAGCTCCCCAATGCCCTCTATCCTTCAATTCATACAGAGGAATCCTTACGTTATCAAACAAATATTGCTTTACACTCTCACGATCATAGCCGGATTTCGATATTTCCGCCGCGTGCTCCGGACCTATCACCAGTATTGGTGAAGCTCCCCGCAACTGATAATAGTAAGCAGATATCCCAGCGCCTTTTACAGCCATACATATAGTCTCCAGAACACCATCTCCGGTCTCTTGAGCCCCTTCAACAAAAGTATGTATACCCCTGACAGCTACAACTATTACCACACTACTATTAGGATCATAACCTAGCCCTTCATGAACTGGCTCCCAAGGACTTGCCGGTTGATTCTCAGCAAAGCACATAGTGTATTTACCTGGCCAGCCATGAGTCGACTTTTCCATAGTATGGACTGTCGCCCCGCCCATGTTTCGCATTGTCAGTCTCAAGGCCCTTCCGATTGCAGCATTAGCCTGATGCCCAGATCCAAATACAGCAGTGCCACTATTAATTCCTAGTTTATCAGCTATAGGGCCGCTGACTATGATTGCTGGAGCTGCTCCTCCGGTAGTGGTCGTTATTGCAGCGACATTAAATTGTGGCTGCATAACGGCTTTAACAGCCGCTACAACAACAGGCATATAATCTGGCTTACATCCTGCCATAACCGCATTTATAGCTATCTTCTCGGGAGTAACGCTTCCGTTCATCGGAGGCATTCTTCCTAAAACTTGATCTGCGGCTAGAGGGCACGCCTCCAACATCTCAAACACTAGATCTTCAGTAGGCGGTATTATGGGCAAGCCATCAGTCCATCCCTGATCATAGAAGTAGTTATTGACATCAACAAGTGACCCGGTCACATCTAGCCGACTTGCTCTTTTCGAGGCTACCAATTTCGCGCTCCTACCCTGAATATTATTGAATTATGAACCACGAAGCCCGAGGACAATCTTCTCCACGCTACGGCGAGCTGTTTCATGGATTTCCTGTTTGGTCTTACTGGCTATAGGATGTTCAATTACCACCACAGGGTGGTCGGCCATACCCAATGTCTTGGCTCTGATACCAGCCGCTTTTATGAATGCCTCGGTTATTACTGTAACCGCAGGCTTTCCCCTTTTCTCGGATTCTATTCCATCGTGGAGACCCCACGTTGTACAAGAACCTCAATCCGCCACCGCATGAATTATTGCATCGCAGTTTTGGGCCATATCATCCAACACGTCTGCCGGAGTTGGAATACTCTGACTGGCCTTCCGATAGGTCTGAAATTCAGTTACGCCATATTGTTCTTCAAAGATGCGAGCTATTTCCTCTAAATACAGATCGGCATTGCGTTTACGATTATCTATCAATCCTATCTTCATACCAGAAAGGCTTGGCAATCTATTAGCGAGCCCAAAAGTTTCGGCGTCATCTTCCACCCCTGGATGCAAAAATACATTGTTTTGCTCATTTGGCATACTTGTTACCTCCTAGGGTATTTTCAGGAGTGTATGCAGGATATCAACCGTAGTCAATAGCTATAATTACCATATTATGTAATATAATTTCGGCAGTGAGTAGGAAAAATTAAGCGATTACCACTTTTTACAGTAAAAAAAGGAGAATGCTTTGCCTGATCAGAGTATCCTAGTCGTAGAAGACGAACAAAATCTGGTTGCTGCACTTAAAATCAGCCTTGAAAGAGAAGGATACCGAGTATATGTTTCTCACGATGGAGTCTCTGGTCTAGAAAAAGCTCGTTCATTACAGCCAGATTTATTGATATTAGATGTAATGCTCCCATCTTTAGATGGTTTCGAGATATGCCGAATGATAAGGAGAGAATCCAACATACCTATATTGTTCTTAACAGCCAAAGGAGAAGAAATTGACCGAGTTGTAGGCCTAGAATTAGGAGCTGATGACTACGTTACGAAACCATTCAGC
>MDTE01092460.1_pt1 | contig 21031 bp, 11 predicted proteins | sample 811231 | NCBI WGS metagenome assembly MDTE01 (sample SAMN05326651, study PRJNA326480) | marine metagenome | isolation source: seawater | place: Indian Ocean: Red Sea | collected 2010
GGTGTCCCTCGTTCGTTGAGTCGTGAGTCGTGGGTATGAGTCGTGACTCGTGGAATGGTGGGGTCGAGGTGGCGGGTGGTGTCCCTCGTTCGTTGAGTCGTGAGTCGTGGGTATGAGTCGTGACTCGTGGAATGGTGGGGTCGAGGTGCATGCGCGTCGGCGGGCCGTCGCGCGCGACGGCGGACGGACGACGAGAGACGGCGACGGACGAGGGGATGGCGGACGAGACGAAGGAGGACGAGGAGGACGTGTGTTTCGATCCGGACGCGTACGAGGACGACGACGACGACGAGGACGAGGGAAGAGGAGGGAAGGATGATGACGATGACGATGGGACGCGACCGACGACGACGGGCGCGGGACCGACGATCGACGATGCGTTGCGTCGAGCGACGGCCGAACGACGAGAGGAGATGGACGCGTTCGACGCGATGCTCGTCGAAAAGTTTCCGGGGACGACGGGGGCGGACGCGCGATGGGAACGGGCGTTGAGTAAAATCTCTCGAGACGCGCGGTTTCGCGCCGTCGGCGCGCACGGCGCGCGGAGATCGTGTTTCGATGCGTTCGTGAGACGAATGCGAGAGGAGAGAGAGGTGGAGAAGAAGCGGAAGCGGGAGGTTGGTGCGGAAGACGCGGTGATGAGACGGGAACGCGCGATGCGAGCGAGAGAGGCGGAGGCGAGGGACGCGCGGCGCCGGGACGAATTCGAGGCGAGACGAAGAAAGGAACGATTGCGCGATCGAGAGGCGGAGGATGGGTTCAGGGCGTTGTGCGCGGAACGCGTGAAGACGTATTCGCGATCGTACGAGGAGGCTGATTTATTCGACGATCCGATGGGTCGAGACGACGTGTCCGCGCTCGCCGGCGGCGAGGCGCGCGCGAGGCAGATTTACGAGGAACATCGCGCGGCGGTGGAGGAGACGCTCAAGCGAGAGTTCGGGAAACTCGTGCGTAGAATTCTAGATAGACTCATCGCCGCCGCGGTGAGCGATGAGTCCGCCGCGGAGACGGCTCGACGCGACGCCGCGTCCGGGGCGTCGCTCGACGCGCTCTTCGACGGCGCGGCGTCGTACGCGCGCGCCGCCGACGAGGAACGCGGCGAACTCGATCTCGTGGACGACGTCATGTTCACCCTCGTGCCCGAGGACGATAAAAAGACGATGTGGAGCGCGTGCGCGAAAGAAATATTAGCGAGACACGACGTGCGACTCGAGTAGAGGAAAACGCGCGATTCAATCAAACGAATGAATGCAGGAATAAAGGCGTTAAACAAACGCCGAGTCGATCGATCCACGCGCACCGTTCCCTTCGTTCGCGCCCTCACCCCCATCGATCCATCCATCGAATCTCCTGTGAAAGAAAGGTGGCGGGGCGTCAGCGTCGAGAGTAAACCCCGTCGAGTAACCGCGTGGTCGCCGCGGCGGACACATGACTGTGCTTCGGCGAGATGCTCGACGGGAACGCCCTCACACGAGAGCTCCGCGATCGAGGTCCACGATCGTTCAGATCCGGCACTCTCTGCCTCAGCGCCCGGGGATTTTCGCCCGGTGGTGCCATCGAATTCGCATGCATTCGCGCGCGAGCTCGGAGCGTCGATCCGACGAGCGAAGCGTCGCCATCGCATCGCTCCTCCCTCGCGCGCGCGAATCCTCGCACACACCGAAAGTGTCCCTTCGCGCGCGCCCCTACCTGCGTTCAAAATTCATCGCGCGCGCGCCGTCGTCGCGTCACGCGCGCGAAAGAGTGACGATTCATGAAAAAGTGCGAAAAAGGGCAAAAGGGGCACAAGGGGCACCAGGGGAACCGGGACTGTTTGATGAGTCATGACTCGTCAAAAACGCCAACCGACGCGTGCCCATGTCGACGTCGCGAATCGATCATCGGCAGAGCGCGTCCGTCCGTTCGAGGGTCCGAGGGAGATCTCCAGACGCGACTGAGGGTGAAAGACGTCTTCGTCGATCGAGAACCGGTCGAACGAGAGGGATCGGGCGACGAAGGGCGACGGAGGGCGAGACGCTCGGATTGGATTGGATTTCATTGGATTTCATTCATTTCGATCCATCCATCGCGCGCGCGGGGGGACGAATTCGACGAATTTCGACGAAATCGGAGACGCGCGTGGACGATGATGACGGTGGTTTCGATGTCGTCGGTGCCGACGGGGACGACGCGTCGTCGTCGAGGGGAGGCGCGACGGGGCGTCGCGCGCGCGGCGCGCGGAGCGGCGGAGCGCGGCGGCGACGCGTTCGACGCGGTGACGACGAGAGAGACGCGCGCGAACGCGAGCGTGGATGGAATGAAAGATGCGCGTGCGTTGGCGCCGACTCGCGGTGTCGGGCGAGAGCGAGTCGTGGCGACGGTCGGGACGTCGTCGACGGCGGCGGCGACGAGGGCGCGGGAGGCGACGAGCTCGGGGCGAGGCGCGCGCGCGGCGAGTCTCGGCGGCGCCGCGGTCGTCGTCGGTGGGGCGGCGGCGGTGGCGATGAATCGCGTGATGAAGGCGAAATCGGGGGGGAAGGATCCGGAGATGCGGGTGTTGGATCGGTACGCGGATCTCATCGTCGACGCGTACGACATTCCGATCGTGCCTAATTTCGCCGAGGGCACCGTGTATCGTGAGATTTGCAAGACGGCGTACGAGATGGCTTTGAAGAATATGACGAACAACGTAGCTAGGTCCAACGTCCTCGGACACCCGATCACGCTGTCCAACACGCTGAATTTGACGCACATTCCGACGAAGAGCGGCATTAAGGAAAAGGAGCTCAACGCGTTCATCGACGACTTGGTGGGAGAGACGAACGGCATACCCGTGTTGCTTCCGGGACCGATCGAGCGCGTCATGTACACCAACGGCGTACTCACGGGCTGGACGGTTTTTGAAGACTCTTTGAAAACGTTCAAGTTGCAAATGTTTGATCGAGAATTCGTCTTCAGTGTCTCCGACGACGACGACGGTAAACGCCTCAGACGGACCACGAGCGGTAGAGACGTGTTGGACACGATGCCGGAACTGTCGGACGACCTGTATGTTGAGATCGCGAGGAAAGAACTCAAACTCCCTGGCCCGACGAATGTGTTTCCTCAGTTGCAACGAAACATCGCCAAGGTGGCGGTGGGTACGTTATCCGAGGCGGTGACGCTCGAGGCAAAAATCAAGGGTTTTACGGTTGAATTAGCGCTAGATCCGTACGATGAGAGCAACGCCCACGCGTTTGCGACAGTGTCGTTCGGTGAAGAAGATCGCGAAGAAACCAAGCGCGCTATGGAGGATCTGATCGAGGTGTGCGTCGACGAGTACATGGTGACTCGCTCCATGGCCATCTCTTCCGTGTTTTTACCCCGAGCGATCGAACGCCAGACTTACATCAACGTTCTTCGCGGACTGTTCGGGGACATCGCGAAGGAACCGGTGATTACAAGCTTGGGTTTCGACATTTCCATGCGTTTGATGCGCCCGGATCCTTCGTCTTCGGCGGAGGATGACGACGCCTCCACCAAATCTCTCGATGAATCTTCTTCCGGCCGCAACGGCGAGAACGGAACGAGGACCAATCTTGACATTTTGTCTAACGTGGGTGATGGGCTCCGTCGCGGCGAATTTAGGCGCCTCGCGTCGGAAGCGCGCTCATTCATGGGAATCAGTCTCGAAGGCGACGAAGATATAGCAAGAAAAGAGGCGCAAAAGGAAACCAGAAGAGCGATCGCAGAGTTTGTCGACTACTTGCTTCGAGATCCCATGTACAACGTGAAGGCGATTCCGGATAACATCGAGCGTCTTCTCTACATTAACTGCTTCGAATTGATTGTCGACGTTTTGTCCACGGTGCTTTCAGATTTCGAGTTGGACATGCTCGGACGACGGATTCGCATGGAGGTGCAGAAAGCTCCGCCGAGAAGTGTCAAGTCTCTCACTCGATTCCGTCCGGACGCGAATGCGCTCAACGAGCTCACAAGGGAGTTTGAGCAAATGCCCGCGGTGAGAGAAATCATGACGAACGTATTCGCCTTCGTGCTCGCGTTCGTCGCACAGTTATTGTCAGATTTCGAAGTCACCGTGGTCGGACGTCGCCTGAACACAGCCCTGTCCAGACGTGATGATGCTGTCTTGATCGATCCGGTGAATTCCCCCGCGACTGACGCTTTGAACGAAACCCTGCTGAAAGTTATCGAAAGTTTCGCTCAAGACGTTTTCGCCGTTTCAGCTCGCGCTGGGACGAATGTCGGAGGAAGCGTCGAGACGCGAACCCGAGCGGAGATAGACTTTGATAAAGAAGCGTTCGCACTGTTCGAAAGTAACGCTTCGAAACCGGACGACAAGTTTCCGTTCCCGTATCTCAATCCGGAACAGTTTGCGACGATCATCGACATATTTATCGACACAATTGTGCCCGGCGCTACAAACTGGGACTCTCACAACGAAACAGTTCAAAAAATTACGAGAGCCGCCGATTTAAATGGAGATGGCGTCATTCAATGGGCTGAATGGTACTACGCGGCAAAGGCGATCAACGACGCCATTCTGAAAGAAAACTCGGAAAACGTCGCCGCGACGTCTCGCAGTTAAAGAAATAAATACAGCTGTCATGTAATATAACAACGCGCGCGAAAGCAAGCTATTTTATGTGTGCACGTATGTGAACTTCGTTCTCCGCTTCGTCTTGTTCGTCCTCCTCGACGCGGGCTTCCTCCGCGTCTTTCGTCTGTTGAGCAGCCTTTGTCCTTCGAAGATGACTGTTGTTGACGGTGCTCGACAAGACGGTACCGACAACGGCCGTGCAGATGGCGGACACAACACCCGCGGTGGCGCGTCTTTTGTAACGGCGAATGAACGTCTTAAACTTATCGTTCGATAAGAGATTGTAAAAGCTTTGCTTGGTCGGCGGCGGAGGGAGACGTCTAAACTTTGCCGTGTACGGAATGGCTTGTTTCAACTTGTTCCAGCGATCGAGCGCCTTTTGCCTCTTCACACCGGATAACCGGATGCGCTTTTGTTCCGCCTTGGTGGCAAAATAATTCTTCTTCTTCAGATTGTGTTTTGATTTGTTAAACAAGGGATCGTCCAATCGTCTTTCCAGAACCGAGAGTAATCCGTCGAGACCGTCGAGGACGCCGCGAAGTCTCGCTCTCGCGGCGAGTAATTCACGCGCCTCCTTCCTCGTCAGTAGTTTAGACGTCTGCGACTGTAGCATCGCTAAACGACGAATCTGAAGCTGTAACGGAAGCATCCATCTGAACCACGGATCGGCTTGTAAGTTTTCTTGTTGCGCAGCCAACGTCATCTCGTCCATGCCGCCGTCCCCGCCTTGCATTAATTGTTGCTCGTACAGCATCTGCGCCTCCTCCAGTTTCATGACGAATTCCGTGTACAACATGTGCGGATTCACTTGACTCTGAGACTGCGCGTGTTCGCCTCCGGATTCCAAGGTGTGAAGTTTACCGAAGACCTCCGCCAACGCTACCTGCGTATCGCGGAACAAGCGCATGGGAAATCTGCTGAGGCGCTCCTGCGGTTCGATGCTCAACAGCGACCGCCTGGGCACGCGCGCGATTCGACGCTCTTCCAAAGATTCCTTTGAAAAATATGTCTCGTCCTCGTTCAGGGAAGAATCGATGCGAAGAAAGATTGAAGATTTATGCTTCTTTTTGTCTTGACTTTTTTCATCCTCCTCCAATCCGCACGCACGAATGTGCACGGCGGCGAACACCTCGGTCAAACGCTCGGTCGGCATCGTGGCATCGTACCGATCAGTACTCACTTCCAACTCGTGCGCGACTCTGTCCAGCTGCTGATCCAACGCGTACTGCCACGTGTCTTGTTCGCTCACGCCCTCCATTTGTACCCCTCGCTGAAACTGTTCCACCCAGTGCAAATATCGACACAAACGAAACAGCGTCGAGTTCACCGCCTCATTCGGGTTATCGGGATAATGCGCCGAGAAATAATTCGCCCGAATCTTCGGAGGTTCCCCGACCCTTCGCCTCGGCGGCGTCCTTAAGATGTAATCCAATCGATGTCTCAAATCTCGCGCCGCCGCGCGAAGCGGACCGCTCAACAGACGCCGCACCTGCGCCAATCGCGCCTTACGCTCTTGATTCTGTCTCGACACCTCCCTTCGCGCCTCTTTTATCTCATCTTGGTACCCTCCGACCACCTTATACGCCAATCCCGCGAGCAACAGACCGGATAACGTCCCCGACACCCCCGCGATGACTTTCACCGCCATGTTCGTCATCAAATTCTGTTGAAAGTTCCCGAGTCCCTTGATCTTCCCACCGAAATCCTTCAATCGATCGAGCGCGCCGTTCGGACCGTCCCTACCCTCGCGCGATGATTTTCCGCGCCTTCCGAATCGTCCGCGCACGTCGATGTCGATCTCGCGACCACCGAGTTGGATTTTCGGAATGGGCACGGAGAACGGACCGACGCGCGCATTCCTCGCGTTCGTCGCCGCCGCATCGCCGCCGCGACGCGGTCTCTCGGTGGGGGGGTCGGCGTGGTGTTCTTTCGGCGCGCGAGTGCCCGGTATGCGCATGACGGCGCGCGCGCGCGTGTGAAGACGCGATCGAATGGTGACGGGCTCGGCGGGGACGCCGAGGGCGTCGGCGGGGACGCGCGCGCGGAACGCGGGACGCGCGCGTACGCGCGAGGCTCGGGGAATCGAGGCGTGTGAGGGAGGGTGGCTAAAGCATCGTGAACACGACAACCGCGTGATCGGACGGGAATCTGGCGTTCGGGAAGAAGGCGTCGGGGTCGAAATCGAGCGCGCGCGGCGCGCCGGCGGCGGAGAAATCCACGGCGTTGACGCGCCGAACGGACGGCGGCGGCCTCGTCGTCGTCGTCGTCTCGCGGCCGGTGTCGTCGGGAGCGTAGATCAAGACGTGGTCTTTGGGGTGTCGATCGGTGAGCGGACTCGTCAGGACCTCGGCTCGAGGCACGGCTTTGTTGAGTTGCGCCTGGAGATGGGTTCTGGCGCTAAACGTGGTGAACGCGTCTCTCTCGACGTCGACGCCGGCGAGCGTCCAACACGATTTGAACGCGGTCTCTCTCTCGAGAAACTCGATGAAATCGCGAACGCCTTGTTTTTTACCGTCGATGTGCGCGACGTGCGTGTTGGCGTCCATGCCGAAGACGCACGCGGCGACCGCGGCGGCGTTGTCGCGAACGTACGCGTTCGCGGCGGCGACGATGGTCTTCGTCTGTAATCCGTCCGTGTCGCCGTGAAACGAGCACAGGAGGACGCCGCGAACGATGAAGGCGCAAAAGTCACCCTTTGAAAACTTACTCGATGCCTCGCCGAGGGAAGCCATGATGTCTCCCGTCGCCTCGACGACGTCGCCGGCGCCGGCGAACGATTTGGAGACGAGAAGAATTGAATTCTGGTCTCTCTTCGTGTCCATCTCCTCGGGACAGAGAATAATGTACCTCGACACCAATCCCTCGCGCGCGCGCATACCTTCCACGAACGACGCGCCGACTTCCTGTAAGAAACACACCGATAACGTCTCGTCGTCGTCTTCGGCGTCTTCGGCGGGCGACAACAAACATTTTTCCAAGACGTCGAGCGTGCGCTCCGCCTTACACTTGACCAACGAATCCACCAACTCGGCGCGAATTTTCTGCCACCCCTCAAACGACCCCGCCGCTCTCGTCGCCACGCGCACCAACGCCGCGTCGAACGCGCACAGATACAACGCCTGTAAAGGAATCGACGCCTCCTCCTCCTCCTCGCTCGTCGCCGGATACTTGGCCCTCTTGATCGGAATAAATCTCTCAAACATCGTCATCTCCGTTCCATCGATCCCCTTCACCCGCCTCTCGAACACGTACTCCAACCATCTCTCGAACCACTCCTCCTCATTCGCCATATCAACGTCGTACCGATTGATCACCGTCGGTCGCGTCGTCGTTCCCGTCGCCGTCGACGCCGTATTCGTCACCCTATCCGGCATCGAACACAAACGTTTCGCTCCGATCTCCGCGTCTCTCAAAAAATCAGACACGCGGTACGAACGCGTGCGATTCTCGTAGTGCGCTCGAGCGCGCCTCACCGTCGTCTCCGTGCACGCGCTCGGTCGTCCCGCGCGCGCGCGTTCGCACACGGCGGAGATCATGGCATTCGTCATCACGTCCCTCATGGCGTCCCCGGAGCCCTCGCTCGCGAGTTGATCCTCCACCGCGCGCGTGAACGCGTCGTACGTCGACTTTTCGTCGTCGCTTTTCGTCGTCGTCGTCGTCGTCGTCGAGGACGAGGCGTAATATTCGAACGGGTTGTTATTGATCGCCGCGACGTTCCACGTGCGCGCGCGAATCCCGCGCGCGGAGAGACGCGCGCGGGACGACGAGGACGTCGTCGTCATGGCACCGGTGGTCACCGCGCGCTCGCGCGCGTTCCTCGAGAGGGGGACGACGACGAGGGCGACGAGGCGTGGGATGGCGGCGGGACACCGTGTGGCATTCGCGCGCGCGTCCTCGCGCGCCGAGCGTCTCGAGACGCGAGAGAGACGCGTCGGCGCGTCATCGTCGTCGTCCGCGTCGCCCGAACGCGCCCACGGGCGACCGACGTGCGAGAGATGTCGACGGGCGTCGCGCGTGTGCGTCTGCGCGCCGGTGGCGCGCGCGCTCGGGAGCCGAGACGCGAGGATTCGAAACCGCACGCGCGTGCACATCATGCAGGACAGACACGAGTTTCGACGCGCGCTGGGGAGCGCGGTGGTGTGCGCGTTGGCGCTGGAGAGGTGTGACGTGCGGGTGTTGTTTGAGGATTTGCGCGTCGCCGGGGACGCGGTGTCGCCGCCGAAGGAGGCGTTCGGCGTGCGATTTGAAAATTTAGGACTCCTGTGGCCGAGCGAGGACGCCGAGGATCTCGGAACGTACGCGAGGGCGCGAACGATGGCGGCGGAGACGGCGACGAGGCGAGATGAGGGTGAAGAAGAAGGAGAGAAGGAGAAAGGAGACGAAGACGCGACGAAGACGACGAAGACGGAACGCCACGAACTCGGTGGATTGATCGTGTTGGACACCACGTGGCACCGCGCCAAGGCGATGTATCATCGAATACCTTGGCTCGCGCGCGTGCCCAAGTACCGAATCGATCCTCGACGGAAATCAAATTATCGGATTCGCAAGCAACCGAACGACGCGTGTCTCTCCACCGCCGAGTGCGTCTCCGAGGCGCTCGTCGCCCTGGAACCGGACATCGGCGCTGAACGACTCTCGCTCGCGTTCGATTACATGATTGACGATCAACTCGACGCCGAGGCGAACGCCGAGGCGCGCGGTGCGAGGGAAACCGTCTCGGGCGCGGGTCGGCGGAGGCCCAGCGCGGCGTTGGCGCGCGCGCGCGCGCTCGCCGACGGACCATCCTCCGAATCCGCGTAGCGCGCGCGTGTAAATTATTAATTCTTTTCTTTCATCGCGCGCGTCCATCGTCGTCGCGCGCGTCGAATCGCCGACGCCGCGTCTCGCGTCTCGCGTCTCGCGCGCGCCGGGACGTCCAACACCAAAACGAACCTCGGGGACGGGAGTCGACGACGCGGTCGTCGACGAGACGAAACGAGACCGCGCGCGCGTCGACGAGAGATATCGCGCGCTCGACGCGGGCGTTGAGCGTCGACGAGCGACGTCGAGCGACGAGTCCCGGGCCGGCGATGGGTGTTGATCGTGAGGAACGTCGAGAAGCGCGCCCGCTCTTGTCGCGCGATGCGGACGTCGAGCGAGGCGCGCGGGACGCGCACGAGGCGTCGTCGACGTCCCCGAGCGATTCCGCGGACGAGAGCGCGCGAACGGGGTGGTTTTCGACGTGGTCGCGGAATAAGTGGTTGGTGGTGTTCGCGTTCGCGGCGGCGGTGGCGGTCGCGGAGGGGATTCGCGGGACGTATTTCAGCGATACTGATATTAAGAAGGAGCGCGAGATGAAGAATAAATTTCAAGAGATCGTGCGCGGCGGTGAGGACGGGTACTACGAGATTTCGCGTCGCAAGAAGGCGGTGGCGCAGTCGAAGAAGGATAGCGCGCTGTTTTACAACTTTATTCACATTCCAAAGACGGGAGGAACGTATTTCCATCAGGTGGTGCGACAGGCGGAGCGAAGAGTGAATAACCGTCATAAAATGGCGCAACTCGGTGATGCGGTGTTCCCGAGAAACGAGACGCCGTTCATGCAGTGGCAGACGTACCCGCTGGTGGACACGACGAGGGCGCGCTACGAGGATACGTTTGAACGATTTACGACGGGGACGCCGGCGGAATATTTCGGAACAGAACGTCTGCGCGACCTGTACGAGAAAGGAATTCGAATATTTAGTAAAGGTTCGTACGGTATGGGGTTGTGTGAGCGCGTGAACGCGCCGTGCGTGTACTTGACGGTGCTGAGAGATCCCGTCAAACAATTCATCAGTCATTACAAGTACTCGTGCCTCGCCGGGGCGGAGCATCGACGCTTGTGGAACGACGAGATGAAGGCGAAGGGTGCGTGCGATTTAGGAATTTTAGAGTGGTACGACTATTTGGGTGGGGACAATTGGCTCCACCTGCTCGCGCCGGGGAAGAGCGACAACAAGGACGCGCAAGTGAGCGCCGCCATAAAGAATTTGGACGCCCCGTGCTTTCGATACCTCTTGTTGGATGAACTCAACGACGGCGTCGAAAAGTTGAAGAAGTTACCGGATTTCAGACATCTGGACATTGATGTGCTCGATGAACGCGCGAACAAGAACGCGTCTCCCGGGCTCGGCGCGAGAGAGTCGGAGCAGTTGCTCAAGTACACCAATGATGAAAACGTCATGCGGGAACTCCAACAACGTTTGAAACGTCCGCTCGCCGTGTACGCGCACGCGGTTCGACTATACGAAGATCAATGGGCGAGATCGCTGTTTTCGTGTTGACGGTACATGTACATTAGTTTTTGCTTCGCGCACTAGTTTGCAGTTTGCGTCGCACCCACGCTCCCGGCTTTTCCCACCGCCCCGCCACGCCGTCCGGTCGCTCGAACACCAACCCTCGCGTGTCCACCCCCGCCTCTTCCTCGAACGCCGTCGCCTCTCGCTCTAACGCCTCCATCACCTCCGTCCCCACCGCGCACCGCAGCGCCTTGTTCACCGATTTATTCTTCTTGGCGCGCGCGACGCACGCGCGACTCTTGCACACGTACGCGCTCCGTCCGTGCGCCCCGTCGTCAATCACCACCCGCGTCGTCTTCTCTTCTCGCACACGAATCACTCGAAACATCTCCTCTCTCGCGCGCATATTTTCGCATCCCACGCACGTGCGCACGCGTCGTCGTCGCATCTCCGCCTTGGTCCACCCTTGACGCGCCTTGGGTCGATGACACGCGCGGTCTCGCGCGCGCACGCGAGGTTTCGCCGCGTCTCTCTTTCGCTGCGTTCGCGCCGCGCGCGAGACGGCGTCGCGATACACATCCAGAATCGATCGAAACCCGTATTCTCGCTCGATGACGTCGACGCGCGCGACGATGTCGTCCCGCGCGTCGACGCGCCCGTCCGCCGCCGCCGCCGCCGCCGCCTCCCGCGCGTGGCGAGCCAACGCCACCGCCGCCGCGAACGAACCGTCCGCGGCGCGCGATTCCGCGAGACCGAGGAGCGCGCGCGGACCACCGCACGCGTCGGCGATGGCGGTGGAGACCTCGCGCTCGGCGGCGACGACGAGGCGCGACGAGCGGCGCGCGCGGGACCGCGAGAATGATGACGTCCCGGACGTCGACGCGCGCGAGAGACGCGACGGACGCGCGCGGGGGGACGACGCGCGCGAGGACGACGTCACTCGCGAGGGTGGTGCGGCGCCGCGCGCGCGCGCGGGCGTCGTGGACATAGGTACGCGCGTCGAAGAGTGCGGCGGCGAGGCGGCGGCGGCGGCGGCGGCGGCGGCGCGGGCGAGACCCGGGGAACGACGCGACGCCTCAAAATATCGAGACGCGACCGACGGGGGCGCGCGCGCGAAACGTCGCGGTCGCCCTCGTCTCGCCGACGACGACGACCGGTCGGTCGATGATGTACGCTCGCGTTTCGTATCGTAATTCAATTCAATTCACGCGCGCGCGCGTTTTCATTCCCTCGGCGTTCGCCCCGCTCCCCCATTCGAGACCGATTCACGCGCTCGACCCGCGCGTTCGACCCCTCGCTACCCCACCCCCTTCCCCGAACGCGCGACCGCCTCGTCGCACGCGCGCTCGAACCTCTCCGCGAGCTCGCGAAACGCGCGCGCCTCCGCCAACGCCCCCTCGAGCGCGCGAATCGTCTCCTCCGACGTCATCCATCGCCACTCGCGCGCGACGTCGCGCATCGTCGTCGAACACTCGCGCATGACGTCTCGCGCGCGCGCGGCGTGCGTCGCGCACGCGGCGGTCGCGGCGACGGTGGCGCGCTCGTGCGCGCGCACCGCGCGCGAGGCGTCCGCGCACCGAGACGCGATCGCGCTCGCGAGTTCGCGTCGCGCGAGCGAATCGAGGGAATCGAAAACGTCGTCGTCGACGACGGCGCGCGCGCGCGACATGCGAGGTCGCGCGCGTGAGAGAGAGAGAGCGAGGACGCGCGCGAGGACGACGCGCGCGGATGACGGTTGTTTTTATGTTCGGGTATGTGTGCTCGGACATTCAGTACGTATGCGCGCGTGTGTGAAACCTGTGTGTTTTTATGTATCTGGATGACGCACACGGTCTCGATGACGTCCTTCGTACGGGTGAGGTTTAAACGCGGGGACTGGATAAATGGAGGGACTCGTTGGAGAGTCATGACTCGTGAAAACGCCCTCGTCGTGGAGATCACGGATTCGCGCGTTCCGAGGACGTCAAATCCCGCCGACGCCCGCGCGGACGCGCGGACTCGCGCGCGTCCGCGCCGGAAAGGTCTTTTACATCGCTTCGATCGCTCACGGGCGTCGATCGCGAACGGAGGTGCGCGAGAGAGAGAGAATTCTTGAGAATTCGCGCGATTCGAGGGCATTCGCGTCGAGGGCATTTCTCGACGATTCGTCCGCGTCGACGAGGTCGCCGAGGGGTGAGGACGACGTCGATCGCGCGAGGACGTGGATCGAACGCGTCTTCGTCGATCGGTGCGGTCAGAGGGGTAGAAACGGGTGACATCGATGGAGACATCGACGATGGATCGGACCGAGCGCGCGATCGACGCGCGCGAGGCGGCGCCGCCGCCGCGCGCGTCGAGAGTCGAATCGAACGGGAGAGGGGTGCGGAGGAGGGAGAGAACGGTCGAGAGGAATGATTCGATGGTGATGGACGAGACGATGCGAACGGAGGGACTGACGAGACGCGATTCGTATCGACGACGCGCAGGGAGAAGACGAAGACGCGCCGACGATATGGCGCGCGAACGAGGCGGCGCGAACGCGTCCACCTCGGACGCGGACGCGGGGGAGGAGAGTGTGGAGGATCGTAAGCGGCGGTTGAAGGATGAGGATATGCTCATCGCGCGCGCCAAGGCGATCAGAGAGAAGATTAAGGCGCTGGACGCGCGCGCGAACGTCAAGACGCACGACGATTCTCAGAGAAAGAGTCACTGGGAATACGTGATGATGGAGATGACGTGGTTGGCGCGGGACTTTGCGAGCGAGCGCGATTGGAAGCAGGAAACGTCTCGTCAAGTGTCTCAGTTGGTGGCTGCGTGCGAGGGCGAGCCGGCGGATCGTGAAAAGTCTGAGGAGAAGCGTCGGCAGACTCGGTGCGCCACCATCGCCGCCGAGGTGGCGGCGTTTTGGGCCGAGGCGTGGACGCGAGCCAAGGAGCGACCGCTTCCGAATGCCGCTGAGTTGGTTGACGATGACGATGACGAAGGCAGCGCGGGATCGGACGGTGAAGACGTTAAGACAGAGGCTACGGAGAACGACGAAGAGGGTGAAGAGGGCGACGAAGAGAACGGGGCAAACAAAGCCTCGAAGATGGAATTGTCGACGCCGATCGGGAATCAACAACCGCACATAGCGACGCTGGCCACAACGCCGACGCCTCCACCGGGGATGAAGATCATCAACTCGTGGGCGTCCAACCAATTGTATCTCACCATGGTGGAAATGAAACGTGACTTGGTGCGAGACGCCATCGAGGCACAGGAACAAAAGGAACAAAAGGAGCGCGCAAAGGAGGCGAAGAAGGCGGCGAAGAAGCAAAAGGCGAGCAAACCGACGCGGGGTAGAGGCGCGAAGAAGAAGGATGAGCAGGACGACGGTGAGGATGACGCCGAAGACGGCGCATCCAAGGCGGATCGCATAGCGTTCGCGGAATCGATGGAGATGGACGGCATGGACATCGATATGGGTCTGATGGCGCCACAAACGCCTCCCATAGTCGAAGATTTTGCTGCGATAACGTATGATGCCGTCCCCGCGTTGAACGAGCGCGTGTACAGAGAAACGATGCAAGTCGAGGCGCAAAAGTTTGCAGAGTACGAGCGAAGCTTACGAGGCTGGGAAGAGAACGAGCGCAAACGAGCGCGCGCGCTCGTCGAGGCGGCACGTTACAAGGCTGAGGATGAGGCACATCGCGCGACGATGGATGAACGCCGAACGTTCCTCAACGCGGCTGCGGCGCGCGGTTTCTACTTCGATGAGGAGGGGTACATGGTGGACATCAAGGGAAGACGTCGCAAGAACCGACGCGGAGAGTACATTCAGTTTGGCGCCCCGGGGCACGAGGTGGACATGGATTTCGGTGTACCGATTCCCAAACGCGCCGGTCCGAGCTTGGAAGAGAAGCGACGCTCGAAGGAAGCGAAGAAGAAGCGCAGAGCCGGCGCGATGCGCTCTTGGACGCCGATGGAGGACCAACTCTTGTGCGCCATCGTGCACGAGTTTGGTTGCAACTGGTCCCTCATCACGGATGCCTTCGCCGCGGGTACGCCCATTAAGGGCACGTACCATCGCATCGAGCACTGCAGATGGCGTTTCTCCCACCTCACGCAGATCGCGGAGCAGGAGCAAAATCAACAAGCCATCGCCGCGCTCAATCTCAACAAGGGGAGCGCGCGTACGCTCATGGCGCGCGCGCTTCCGGTCGAGGACGAGACGGTGCGCTTCCACTTTGATCGATCGTGCGCCGTCATGGCGAAACATCACCAGAAGATTCGCAGAACTGCGGCGCAAGAGCGCGTCGGCATGGATAAGAGTCGTCGCATCGCCCCGCACAGGTCGTGGCGCGAGGTGCGCAACTTTTGCGGACCGGTGTTGAGCCCGGTGAAGTTGGCGGATCAAGCTCTCAGCGCTCTCGCCTCGAACGGAACTTTGCCCGGTAACGGTAACGTCATGGGGAGCGGTGGACACCGTCTCGCGTCGATCTCTCCCATGGGAAACGTCATACAGCCGGGAAGAGGCATGCCGGCGTCCGCGGCGGCAGGTCTCAATCGAACGGGAAGCGGCGGCATGCCCATGTCCGCCATGACGAAGTCACCGCAAGGGCGAAAGAAAGACACCAAAACGATGGCGCAGTTTCAGCAAATCGGTAGCTACAGTCCCGCGGCCGGGGCGACGGCTATGCAACTCGGCGGTATCGCGGGAGCGATGCCCGCCACCGGGAGCAAGTCTCCGGCGCTCGCGCCGGGCTCGTACAGTCTCTCCGCGGGCAAGACGCCACCGACGAGAAAGACGACCTCGATGAAGCGCAAGGGTAAGAAGAAGTGATTAGAGAAATCCACGAACGGATTTAGTAGAATTTGAATAGAATGAATGAGATTCAACATTACATCTCGTCTAATTGGTCTTATTGCATCAACGGCTCGAGCTCGAGCTCCAACACCGACGTCGGGCTCACAACGTCAAACTTGGCGCACACGTCGGGGTGAACGATACCGAAAACACCTATCTTTTTGCCGTTGCGCTTGATGTACGCTTGTCGACCCGGGAAGTACGTCGGCTCGTTCGACTCCTCGAGCTCGTATCCAAAGTCGGAGCCGTCAAACTTGGCTATGCCGACGACTTGCATCACGCGATCCAACACACCCTGCACGACTTCAAAACCACTTTGGACGTTGCTATACAGGACCAAAAGGCGTCGAGAGTTGCGCGCGCCGACGTCGGCTTCGGCATCCAGCACGACGACGTCACCCACTTCGAAGAGCTTGGCGGGCAACGGAGCGTCCTTGTTCGCGCCGAGCGCCTTGAGGGCGCCGGGCAACAGGCTATTGCGCGCGACTTGTACGTCCAAGCTGGACGGGTTCGCGACGATCGCCGCGCTGTTCCCGTCGTCCTCTCTCAGCACGTTCGCAAAGTTATCATCGTGCGAGCACAAAATCCACGTCAACACCTCGCTAAAACCGCTGCGAGCCACCTCGTCCCTCACGGCGTCTGAGAACTTATTGATGGGCTGCTGAGACGCGATGGTGTACGTGTTCGGCACCGTACGCGCGATGTTGTTGTACCCGTGCGCGATGGCGACATCTTCCGCGATATCGCACGGGTGCAAAATATCGGAACGCGTCGGGGGCACCTCGACGCGGAGCGTCTTTTCGTCGGCGCCGAGCTTGGTTTGCAGCTGCATGCGGCACAACAGCGCAGCCATCGTTTGGCGATCGATGGAGGTTCCTATGCGCTTGTTGATGTAATCTACGTCTGCATCGACGAATCTCGTCATAAAATCCGGATACGTGCGCTCTTTCCCCGCGCAATCCACCACGTCCACCGGCTCCACGGTGAAGGGATCGGAGCAATACTCGCTAAACATCGTCACCATCGTGTTCAACACAATCTTCGCCTTGTTCAGATCCGTCGCCGTGCACTCGATGAAAACATCTGTGGTGTCCAAAGAGATCGCAGACTTGGCCCCGTTGATGATCGGAGGCAACGACAAGACCGTTCCCTCGGAGTCCTTCACCACCGGAAACACGGCGCTATCCTCGATGATGTGCAAAAAGTGCTTCAACTTTTGATCATTCTTGTAAAATTCCATCAAATCTCGCGCGTTGAACGACTTCTCTTGCTTCAACGGCACGAATTCAATCTCTTCCGGCAATTGCGCCTCGTACGTGAACGGTCCCTTAATCTTCCCCAAGTCGTGCGTCCCGATCGCCACCAAGCTCCGTCTCCGGCAAATATTCTGATGCAACTTATCCTGCAGATCGATGAAACTATCGTATCGCTCCCGGTTGAATTTCATCCCTCTCAACACCGCGCACACGACGAACGGTCGCACCAACATCGCGCTCGGTTTCACCACCATCTTTTCCCTCGCCCCTCCGTCGCTCGGCTCGCGCAGGCGAAACGTCGGCGTCGGCGTCGTCCCTCGGAACACGTTCAGCGCTCTCGAGATCCCCTCCGCGCACAGCAGATCGTATCGGTTCGCCGGAATGTCAATCTTGTATATCACCGCATCGCTCTCCCCTCCCGACCCCTCTTTCGTCGCCGCGCGCTCCGCGCCCAAAAACTTGGATTTCATCGCCGACTCGCTCGTCACCTCGTCGAGCTCGACGCCGAACTCGAAGCACAGTTCATCGAATTCATCCTCCGTGTACGTCTGACCGAGTCTCACGAAGAGTTCGTCGCGGTTGAGGTTCACCGTGGGCATGGCGCGCGCGTGTGCGGACGCGATCGCGCCCGCGCCCATTCGCCGTGGGGCGAACCCTTTCGGATGAGGGTTTGGGCGGGCGAGGCGGGCGCGCGCGACGGGACGGCGCGCGGTTGGGCGCGGACGATGGTATCGTCGCTACTGGTACGGTATCGTTACATGAGATGGAGTGCACGGTGTCACGCGGGGGGAGATTGGAGGGTGTCGGTCGCGGCGGCGACGTCGTCGGCGTCGGCGGCGGATTTCGTCGGCGAGAAGAACGCCATGGGGGCGGCGAACGAGCTCTTGAGCGCGTCCGGAATCTGGGGCATCTGGGGCATGGTGAAGGTGGGCATCGACGCCGCGGTGAATCGGGAGGAGGGTGAGGAGGGTGCGTCCGCGTCTGTATCTTGGGTTTTGGTCGTCTCGGAGCGACGAAAGTTTTCGCGCCACGCCTCGAGTTTGGCTTGCGCGGCGGATTTCGGTCGCGGGACGACGCCGAGTTTGATGAGCTCGTTGATGGCGATCTCGTCCCCGCTCTCGACGACGAGTTCGAGCAAGCGTTGAATGGCGCGAAGGACGGTCTCGTCGTCTTGGTACTTGACGAAGGAGGCGGCGTCTTCGCGAAGTTCCTTGTAAATATCGCCGAGCGCCTTGGAGAGGATTAAATCCTTTGGCATCTTGAGCACCAAGTTGGAAGAGACGATGACGCGATCGACCTCTTCGTTTTCGAGCGCCGCGGCGACTCTTTGTACGGGGAGCGAACGAACGTCGATCGAGACCGAACCAGCGGCGACATCGTCGCCCTTGAGAGACGCGAACGCGTTGGTGATGGTCGTCGCGCTCGACGTCAGACTGTCGTTGATCGAACTCTTCGTTCGGTCGAAAAAGACGCTGACGTTTTCCAGACCCGCCTTCGCGTTCTCTTGCGCGCGTTCCAGACTCGCCTTCGCGTTCTCTTGCGCGCGTTCCAGACTTGCCTTCGCGTTCTCTTGCGCGCGTTCCAAGCCTCGATTCGTCTCCTTGCGCACGGAATCGCTCGTCTTCGACGCCCACGTCGACATCGCCTCTGCTTTCAACGACACCGTCGACGCTGTCGTCGTCGTGAGAGCGACGGTTCTCTCCCCGATCATTTTCGACGTGTTCAACAGTTTCTCCACGGTGGTCGGAAGCGGTGTCGGCGTGAGATCGCATCGCACGAATCCGTCATCCTCCGCGGAGAGCGTCACGCGAACGAATCCATTCTTCACCGTCAACGCCGCCACAGCCGCCGCCGCGGCTTCGGCGGCTGCCTCTTTCGCATTTTGCGCATCCTCTTCGTTTTTTAATCGCATCTTCTCCTCGTGCTCCTCGACCATGGGCAAGAAGATGTCGATGGACGACGTGGCGATGTACGTCGTGAACGAACTGTTGAGAATTTGCGTCAAATCCGCCGCCACGGATGCAATAAACTTTGGCCCGAATATCAACGTCGAGACGCGCTTGGACACGTCTCGCGTAAACGCACGGTTGAAGACTTTTTTCCCGAGCGCCTCCGCCTCATCGTACGACATCTTCTTGAGCTGCAGGGCATCCGCCTTGGCTTCGCACGCCGTTTTCATCGCGCGTCTGCGACTCGCCAACACCTCCCTGTTACCGGAATTTAAGAAATCCACGAGCATCTTGGACGCACGATCCTTGAGATCATTCCCTTCGGCGATCGCTCGATCGAGCGCGTCTTGCATTATCGTGGAGATGGAGGCGAGAGACGCAAAGGACGTCTCCGAAGATGACGACGCGTCCTCGGCGATGGCTTCGCCGTCAATATCCATCAACTCCTCATCCACGGGCGCGTCCCGCGCGTCCGCGAACTCCTCGTCGCTCGACGCGTCGGCGTTGTCCATGAATCGAATCACCGGAGACATCTCCAAGTTTTCCTTATCCGTACCCGCGGCGAGACCGATCACCGTCGTCACCACCTCGGGATCGAGCGGCGACGCGCCGCTGAGGCACGCGAAAAAGAGACAGATTCGAAACCTATTCGTGAAGTGAGTCGCGTGCGCGCCCACGGGTCCGGGCGTGAGCCATGCGAACATCAATGCCGCGGCGTATTGGATGACGTTGTGCGAATACGCCGCGTTCATGAGCGGCGCGCGCTCGGGTTGAGGATACTTTTGAAAGTGGTTCCACGCCATCTCCGGCGCGCCGGGAATACCCGCCATCGGGACGCCTTCGACGGCTGTCTTGAGGAATTTATGCACCGCCATGAGAGATCCACTCTCGTGCACGCGCGCGAGCGCGCGTGGATCCTCCTTTTCTTTCCCAGCGTCTTCCGCGTCTTCCACGACGTCTTCAGAGGGCGATTCCGCCGCAGGCGCGTCTCGCTCCTCGGCCAGAGATTCATCATCCTTGCGCAAAAACATGGCCCAAAACTGTATTTGCTCCCGAATCTTATCGTATTCGGTGTCGCGGAGCTTCTTCGTGCGATTGGCGCTCCACTTTTCGTGCCAATTCTCCAAACGCAGTTGAAAATCTCTCGCCACGGTTTTCTTCCCGCCCGCGCCGTTAAACCAACCACCCGTGGATTCATCCAGTTTTCCACCTCCAGCGTCCCTCAATCCCTCGTCGCCGCACTCCTTGACGCAAAAAACGTTGTCTTCGCGTACGCCGGTGAGTTTCACGAGCGCATCGCGTATGTTCACGCCTCGCATATCATCCGTCTCGCCCACGCGTTCGCACACCACGAAGACGTCGTCCTCGCCCATCCTCTCCACGCACGCCGCGATCTCGCCGATCGCCTTCAACACGGACGTCCCTCGAAGGGTTTTCACCGCGCTCGCGTTTTGATTCCGCCTGTGACACCCAACCTCGGGACACTGCGTCGTCTTTTCGTTCGTCTTCGTTCCCGAATACGTCGGTATTCGGCTCGCCCTCGCCGCCGGGCCCGTCGCTCCAGCGCGTTCAGACGTGATCTCTCCCGACACCACGAACACCAAAGCATCGCATGTCATCCATAATTTCGTTCCAGACGCCTCATCCCTCGATCTTTCGCACTCCAGCGCGTAATCCATCGCCTCCGGTCTCGCCGTCGCCGCCGCGTCGCCAACACCCCGCGCAAACGCGTCCACTTCATCTTCCCCCATCGTTCGCTTTTCCTCCGCCTCCGTCGACCCATTCGCCGGTTCAACGAACGCTAACGATCTCGTCTCACGTCTCCGCGCGTCCGTGACGCCCAAGCGCGCGCGCGCGACGCACGCGTCCTCGATTCGTTCCAAAATCTTCAGCACGCTCGTCGTCTGTCGACACTTCGGAAGCACCTCTCGCGCCAGCGTCGCCTGCGTCGCCGCGTCCGCGCGCAGGAACGCGAGCGGGTCGATGGTTTCGACGGTTCCATCGCGTCCATCCGCGAGCGCGGGTCGCGGCGACGCCGATCGAGACGTCATGACGCGACGACGAGTGCCGACCCGCGCCAGTCCCCGACGGCGCATGATTCGCGCGCTGGCGCATCCCGTGCGCGCGCGCGTCCTCGCTCGCGGGCGGGAAAGAGACAC
>MDTE01045056.1_pt1 | contig 21021 bp, 19 predicted proteins | sample 811231 | NCBI WGS metagenome assembly MDTE01 (sample SAMN05326651, study PRJNA326480) | marine metagenome | isolation source: seawater | place: Indian Ocean: Red Sea | collected 2010
GACAAAAACCACATTCACCACAAATTGATAAATGCTGGTAAAAGCCACATTTCTTCCACAATGATAATTTTAGCGGTATATTTATCCTCTATAGCGTTTTGCATACTATTTCATAAGACGAATATCACCATTCATTTTATAATATCACTTTTATATTCTTTGCTTAGCTTATTAACTTTAGTTTTCATTTTTAATAAAAAATGAAAAATTATAAGATATGCATAATTGGTCTTGGAAATGTAGGTCTTGATTTAGCAATAACTTTCAGTAAAAAATTTAATACTATTGGATTTGATATCAACCAAGAGTTAATCAAAAAAATAAAAATTCACAAAAAGGAATATTTAAATAGTTCTGAAACCCCTAATAATAAACTTATAGTATCACATAAAGAGAAACTTATTCTCGACTGTAACATTTACATAGTTACTGTACCAACTCCTGTAGACAATAACAAAATTCCGGATCTAAATAGAATTATTGAAGCAACTAAACTGATATCTAAATTTCTTAAAAGAAACAATATTGTGATTTATGAAAGCACTTTTTATCCAGGATTAACAGAAGAACTATGTATACCTATGCTAGAGAAAGCTTCAAAACTTAAAATTAACCAAGATTTCTATGTTGGATACTCACCTGAAAGAATTAATGTAGGAGAAAATAAAAAAATGTCAAAAGATATTATCAAAATCACATCTGGCTCAAATCAAACGGCAAGCAAAATAATAGATAATTTATACAAATCGGTAATAAAAGTTGGTACATTTAACGTTGATAGTATAAAAATTGCAGAAGCGACAAAAATGCTTGAAAACTGTCAACGAGACATAAATATTGCTTTAATGAACGAATTAGCTAAATACTTTAAAAAAATTAATGTTGACATAAAAAAGGTAATAGATGCTGCGTCAACAAAATGGAATTTTACCCCTTTTAATGCGGGCTTAACTGGTGGTGATTGTATTGCTGTTGATCCATACTATTTAATTCACTCAGCTGAAAAAAACAATAGTAAATTACCACTAATTAGTTTGGCAAGAGAAATAAATGAACAGATGGTTAACTATATTTACAATGTAATTGTTAAAGAACTTTCTGAACATAAAATTGACAGATTAGCTTTTTTTGGGATTTCATACAAAGAAGACTGTAATCAAATAAGCAATAGTAAGTATTTAGAGTTAGCAAATAAATTAAATGAATTATTCTGTGTTGATATTTATGACCATCTTGTTGAAAAATCTAACACGGAGCTAAATTTAATTGAAATTAGAAATTATGAAAAAATAAAATATAGTGCTGTGATAATCGGATCCAAACATAAAAGGTATAGAAACATGAATTTTAAAAACATCAAAAATAAAAAAGCATTAATCATCGACATACATGGTATTAATTCGTTCTCAAATAAAACTGTACTGTAGTTTAATAAAATAAGAATTGTGGTAAAGCTTACAGCTAAAATATATATTGCAGGGCATAAAGGAATGGTTGGCTCCGCATGCTGGAGACTTTTAGAAAAATCTGGTTACTCTAATATAATTGGAAGAACTTCTAAAGAGTTAGATTTAAGAAATCAAAGTGAAGTTCAAACTTTTATTTATAATGAGAAACCCGATATTATTATAAATGCAGCTGCTAGGGTTGGTGGTATTTTAGCCAATAATGACTACCCCTACAAATTTTTGATGCAGAATATGCAAATCCAAAATAATCTGATTAGTGCTGCTCATGAATCAAATGTATCAAAATTTATATTTCTAGGCAGTTCTTGCATATATCCAAAGTTTGCGCCTCAACCACTAAAGGAAGAGTATTTATTGACTGATTCTTTGGAGCCGACTAACGAGTGGTATGCGATTGCAAAAATTTCTGGTATTAAGCTGTGTCAAGCTATTAGAAAGCAATACAAAAAAGATTTTATTAGCTTGATGCCTTGCAATCTGTATGGTCCTTTTGATAATTTTGACTTAAAAACATCTCATGTAATACCAGCTATGATTAGAAAATTTTATTTAGCCAAAAAAAATAATCACTCGGTAGTAAATCTATGGGGAACTGGAAAACCACTTCGTGAATTTCTTCATGTTGAAGATTTAGCAAATGCAATTATTTTTTCAATTGAAAACGAAATGCCAAATAGTCTGTATAATGTTGGTGCATCAAGCGATATTACAATAAAAAAATTAGCAGAATTAGTTCAAAATATTGTCGGTCATAAAGGTGAAATAAATTGGGATACTAGCATGCCAGACGGTACTCCAAGAAAGCTAATTAATAGTTCAAAAATTAAAAAACTCGGATGGAAACCAAGGTATTACCTAGAAGAAGGATTAGAAGAAACATACTTATGGTTTTTAGAAAATAAAGAAACTTTGAAAAAAACACGATATAAATCTTAACAATCTTATGTTATTAATAGTATAAATAATTCGTAATGATTTAATACATTAAGTTTAGTAGAAAGAGTTTTGAAGCCACACATTTAATATGCGGAATATATAATTTAGCAAATCAGTTTATTTTGCATTACATTTAAACAGATTATAGCTTTTCAATTAATTTCATAAAATAAATCTGTAAAGATTAATATTTTATCATTTTTTTTTAATTTTAAAATAATGATATGTATTTTTCAGTAAGTTGTTAAATATAAATTTAAATTGTGAGAAAAGTTGCATTTATAACAGGAGTCACAGGCCAAGATGGCGCATATTTATCAGAACTATTACTTGAAAAAAATTATGTAGTACACGGACTAAAACGGCGTTCCTCATCATTTAACACAGACCGTATAGACCATTTATATCAAGATCGTCAAACTAAAAATCCGAGCTTTATTCTTCATTATGGAGATATGACTGATAGCACAAATTTAATTCGCTTAATTAAAAAAATAATGCCTGATGAGATCTATAATCTAGCTGCGATGAGTCATGTCAGTGTCTCTTTTGATATGCCAGAGTACGTTGCAGATGTTGATGCTTTAGGTACTTTAAGGCTTCTGGAAGCAATTAGACTGCTTTCTTTAGAAAAAAAAATAAAAATTTACCAAGCATCAACCTCAGAACTATATGGCAAAGTAACCGAAGTCCCTCAAAATGAGAAAACACCTTTTTACCCAAGATCACCATACGGAGTTGCAAAACTATATGCATATTGGATAACAGTTAACTACAGAGAGGCATATAATATATTTGCGTGTAATGGTATTTTATTTAATCATGAGAGCCCAGTAAGAGGTGAGACTTTTGTTACACGTAAAATTACCATGGCAGTAGCAAACATAGTAAATGGAAATCAAGAAAAATTATATTTGGGTAACTTGAATGCTAGAAGAGACTGGGGACATGCTAAAGATTACGTTCGAATGATGTGGTTAATTCTTCAACATGAAAAGGCTGAAGATTGGGTAATAGCCACTGGCAAATCTTACTCAATTAGAGAAATAGTTAAATATGCCTTTGACGTTGTTGGAATCGAACTTGAATTTGTTGGAGAAGGAGTTAATGAAAAGGCAATTGTCAAAAAATGCAGAAGTTCTAATTTCAAAATCAATGAAGGACAGACGGTTGTAAATGTTGACCCCAATTATTTTCGTCCGACAGAAGTGGATTCTTTAATTGGAGATTCAACTAAGGCGAGAGAGAAGCTTGGATGGAAAGCTGAAGTTAATGTAAAAGAATTAATAAAGGAAATGGTGTTTTCAGATTTAAAGTTGGCAAATAAAAAATATGATATAAATAGTATTGAATTAAAATGATTTAATATTGTACAAATCCAAAAAAAGAAAAATATAAATAAATGAAAATTTTAGTGACGGGTGCTGCAGGCTTTATTGGATTTCATACATGCTTAGAGTTAATAAGTTTAGGCCACGAAATTTATGGGGTTGATAATATTAATGATTATTATGATCAACAACTCAAATTTGATAGGCTTGAACAATTAGGTTTCAATAAAAATGGAGTAAGCACTATCAATAAAGAAATTGAAAGTAAAAAGTTTAAAAATTTACGTTTTTCAAGAACAGATATAGATAATGATAGAATTATTAATTCTCTATTTGAAAAAGAAAATTTTGAAGTTGTATGTCATTTGGCTGCACAAGCTGGAGTCAGATTTAGTATAGAAAATCCTAATGCCTACATTAAAAGTAATATTTCTGGTTTTTTAAAGATTCTCGAAGGTTGTAGAAATTACAAGGTTAAACACCTTGTTTATGCAAGTAGCTCAAGTGTTTATGGCAACAATAAAAAAATACCATTTGAAACTACAGATAATGTTGACCATCCGATTAGTTTATACGCTGCCACAAAAAAAAGTAATGAGCTAATGGCTCACACTTACGGACATTTGTATGGATTCAAAACAACGGGCTTACGTTTTTTTACAGTATATGGTCCTTGGGGTAGACCTGATATGGCTTATTACTTGTTCACTGATGCAATTTATAAAAACAAGCCAATCAAAGTATTCAATAATGGAATAATGGAACGAGATTTTACATACATAGATGATGTTGTACATGGTATAGCTAGAATAATTGAAAAAAAAATTGATGACAGAAGTCATTATAAAATTTACAATATTGGTAATAATAAGCCTACCAAGCTAATGGAATTTATTGACGAAATAGAAAATTACTTGGGGAAAGATGCTAAAAAGATTATGATGGGTATGCAAGCAGGAGATGTTAAAAAAACTTGGGCTAATGTTGACTTGCTAATTAAGAATTATGATTACAGACCAAACACGAAGACTAAATATGGGGTTAAAAAATTTGTTAATTGGTATTTAGAATACAATAACATTAATTAAAAAATTTAATTGAGTATTTTTTCATATATAAAAAATTATTACCAGAAAAATAATAAAGCTAATCAGTTTGCTAAACTATCAATAGTCACGTTAATTACTATTCCAATTGGTATAGTAACTAATATTTTACTCACCAAATACCTCAGTGTCGAAGATTATGGAAATTATATGTTTATATTGGGGATATTTAATTTTACTATTGTAATATTTACTTTAGGTTTTTTTCAAGCTTGTAATAGGGCCTTAGTATTAAACAATGATGCAAAAAAAGCTAAAGAATATTATGGAACTGGTTTATTAATATTGATAAGTATTTTTATTGTTATGTCAGCATTTCTTTTTGCATACGCTTTTTTTGATGTAAACCTTAAACAAAAATCAATTGAAAAAATATTCCTTTTTTCTATTCCTATTGGGTCAATATTTTTATTGCTTAGTTATTTTGAAAATCTATTTCAAGCAGATAATAAGATAGAACTATTAGCTCAATCAAGAATCTTGCCAAAACTGATTTTTTTAATAGTACTATATTCTTTCCCATTTTTATATGATGAATTCTCACTTGATAGTTTGGGAAATATTTTGCTTATTTACTTTTGTACTCAAATGACAGCTTGTTTATTCATAATATATAAAATAAATATTTCCATCAGTAGTGTCAAAACTCGTTTTAAAGAAATTTGGGCTTATAACAAATCCTTCGGGCTAAATGTTTATTATGGAAGTATTTTTGCAGTTGGTTTTTCGGCTTTAACAGGTGTTTTAATTGGCTATTTTGGATATAATAATAGTGGCGTTGGATTTTATGCAATTGCGTTATCATTTTCAATGCCATTAATGTTTATACCAAATACCATTGCCACAACTTATTACAAAGATTTTGCAAGTTCGAAAAATATTGGATCAAAGCTAATTTACGTAACAATTGTGTTAAGTTTATTAGCCTTAATTGCAGTTTGGATAATTGTTCCTCCTTTTGTAAATTTTTTCTATGGAGAAGCTTACAATTCAGTCGTTAAAATAAATTTTATTTTAAGTATTGGGTCAATTTTACATGGTATGGGTGATTTTTTTAATCGGTTCTTGGGTGCCAATGGGCAAGGTAGGGCATTACGTAATAGCGCCTTTTTTGTTGGGGCCGGATTACTGATTTTTAGCTTGTTACTAATACCTAAATGGGGCGAATATGGAGCAAGTTATGCAAAACTAATTGCAGGCTTAACCTACTTGATATCTATTCTTTTTTACTATGTAAAGTTCATAAAAAAAAATCAGCTAAACAATTTGCCTAATGAACATTAGTTTAGCTATAGCTACATTAACTGTAATGATTATATTATTACTCTACCAACTTAAAGTTTGGAAAATAAGAGCATTTTTATCTCCTGGATTTTATTTTTCTATAATTTGGACATTAGGAATAGTCGGATTATTGCTGTTCAAGTCAATAGGTGTATACTTTATTGAACCATTTCCTGAATATATTAATGAGTTGAATACTTTAATAGGTTTCACAGCCTTATGCTTTATAACTGTGACAAAAATTGGATATAAAAAAGTTAATAAAGGAATGATTAACATAGACTATTTTCGTGCTGCACATATATTTAATTTTATTTCAGTTCTATACTTTATATTATCAATTTACGTGTTTAATACTGAAGGTAGTGGATTTGATTTTGCTGAAGCCCGCTCAAGTTTGCATTCAACACTTGAAAATAGGAGTGTTTTATTTGGTTACTTAAGGTTATTGTCCGTTCCACTTTCAATATATGCGGGTAGTAAAATAACCAAGATACTACTTAAAATTGAGAGATCATCTTTTGTTAAGTTTATATATTTAACATTACCTTTTTTATCAGAAACATTATTTGCACTTACTGAGGGAGGTAGAGTAGCAATGGTATACAGCTTACTTTTATATATTGTTGGGGCATCATTAACTATTCCTTTAAATTTTAAAATTAAAGCAAGAAAAAAGATTATATTATTTGCTATAGCTATTGCTGTATTTGCAAATATTATGATAAGTTGGATCGGAAGTGTTAGGAGTACTGCCGATGGTAAATCTTACAGAACAGAATTAATAAAAGATCAATTAGGCAATTTTCAATTCTTGTATGGATCAATAGATTATGTTTACAGCTCTTACATTGGTTATCAGTACAGAAGAGTTGATGCTGTTGATGACAAACTAGGCTACGGTCAATATACATTTAATGGTTTTATTAATTGGCAAATCCCCTTTGCCTCAAGGTTTGGTATAAATAATGCATCAATTGCCAAGTCATTTGATATTTATTATGACAATCAAGAGACATACGATTTTTCAAGAGAATATTATTACACAACACACTCTGCTTATATTCCAATAATTAAAGACTTTGGCTTTACAGGGGCCTTTTTTATAATTTTCTTTTTAGTATACATTTCACATTTATTTTTCATAAAGGTTCAGAGAAAAATTAGTATTAGAAATTCGATTCAATTATTGTTTTATTATCTCTTTTTAATCTATTGGGCGAGATCTAACTTCTATGGGACTCTTTCAGAATCTGCTTTAATTCCATTGTATGGTTTTTTATTAATAGACATAATAAATATTTTGACAGCTAGCAAAAAAAAAATAAAACGTCATGAAAATTTTAGTAATACGAGAATCTAACCCATATATCTTTTCAAATGCCACAAATAATAGGTTTTTATCCTTAGCAGAAGGGCTATCTACTAAAAATGTTAAAATTAGTTTTTGCTTTTTAAGTGGATATTCTAATAAATTTGAAAAAGTTAAATACAAGAGTAAAGGTGAATATAATGATTTTAACTATACCTATTTATTGCCTGTTTTGATGACTAATTTATTTGTAAGACAATTTTTTTATAGACTATTTCCTACAACTTTTCTGTTTCGAAAATTTGAAAAAGAAATTAACTTCAATTGCTACGATATTATTTGGTTAGGCTATGACCCGAAAGCGATTCAGTTTGGTACAATGATGATGAAAAAATACAAACATCTAAAATACTTTCATGAAAGAAGTGAGTTTAGCTGGATTGGTTTATCTCAATTTAAAAGATTGCATGCGATTTACTTGAACAATTTTCTTCCAAACTTAGATTCCTTAGCACTTATGACGCAAACCCTATTAAGATATTATAAAAAATTCACAAAAAAAAATTGTGAGATTTTTCACTTAGCAATGACAGTTGATTTTTCAAGATTTGAAATTCCATCTGAAATAAGGAAAAATAACTATATAGGATATTGTGGAACAATGAATAACAAGAAAGATGGAGTTGATATATTAATTAAATCTTTTGTGTCTATTTCAAGTGAATTTCCTGAAATCAATCTTTACATAGCGGGTCCTTTAAAGCCAAATAAAGACTACATGATTTTAAAAGACATTATTAAAAAAAATAAAATTGATGAAAGGGTGTGTTTTTTAGGAGAAATTTCAAGAAATGAAATACCAAATTTTTTAATTAATGCGAAAGTTTTGGCAATGGCTAGACCTGATTCAAAGCAAGCAAAAGGAGGGTTCCCGACAAAGCTGGGAGAGTATTTAGCTACTGGAAATCCAGTTTGCGTTACAAATGTAGGTGAAATTTCAAATTATTTATCTGACAATAATTCGGCATACATAGCAAAGCCGAGTTCAATAAAGTCATTTAAATCATCATTGTCGAGAGCGCTGAGTGACGTTAATGCTAATAAGGTTGGTAGATTAGGAAGAGAAATTGCAAGAAAAAAATTTAATAAGGATATTCAAGTTGATTATTTATATAATAAGTTAACTCAGTTAAAATAAAGCAAATATTGAAAACACGTCTATCAATAATCATTCCTAATATTTCGTATGGCGGAGCAGAAAGAGTTGTAAGTATTTTGGCTAACTATCTTGATAATTTAAATTTTGAAGTTAGTATAATTTTACTGGACGATAGAATTGATTTTACATTGAATTCAAATATTAAAATTATAACACCATCATTTAAAGTAGAAAGAAATTTGATTTGTTTATTTAAAATAATAGGATACTATCGCAAAACTATAAAAGAAATAAATCCAAACATTATATTTTCCTTTTTAGAGTTTTATAATGAAATCGTAATGTTATCACTTTCGTTCATAAAAAAGAATATTTATTTATTTGATAGAAACACACCATACTTGAAAGAACAAAATTTTGCTCAAAAGTTTTTAAAAAAAATATTTTATCCACGAGCAAATGGTATTATAGTTCAAACAATGACTGCGAAAAAAAATATTATTATAAAAAAGCTAAATCAAAATATTTTAGTTCTACCTAACCCAATCTCAGTTATTAAACACAAATGGACTTCAAACAATAATAAAACAATAATTTGTGTAGGAAGTTTAGAGAAGCAAAAAAATCAAAAGTATTTAATTGATGTATTTGAAAGTATTAACGATAAAGAGTGGAAATTGGTTTTTTTGGGAGCAGGTAGTCTTTTGCTAGAGCTTAAGAGGCATGTGAAAAATTTAAAGATGAAGGATAACATATTTTTCTTGGGGTCAAGGTCTGATATACAAAAGCAATTGTCTGAAAGTACTATTTTTGCCTTTCCATCATTGTGGGAAGGGTTCCCAAACGCTTTACTTGAAGCATTATGCGTTGGTGTTCCATCAATAAGTAATAATTGTAATACAGGTCCATCTGAGCTAATTGATGATAATAAAAATGGATTTCTAGTAGAAATTAACAATTTTTCTATTTTTAAAAAGAAATTAAAACTTTTAATGTATGATGAAAATTTAAGACGAAAGTTTTCCGAAAATAATACGGATAAGGACAAAAATTACTCGGTTGAACAAATTTCAAACTCTTTAATTACGTTCATTTTAAAAAAAACTAAAAATTGATAAATATGAAAATTTTAGTTAACGCATCAACATTGGTTGTAGGTGGAGGGATTCAGATAGGTGTGTCATTTATTGAGCAAGTCTATAAAAACGAGAGGTTTATTTGGCTTTTTCTGGTGTCTGATGGAATATTTAAAAACTTAAGTAGTGAAATCAAAAACAGAAATAATGTTATCTGCATAAAAAAATCTCCAGCAAAAATATTTTCAGGCAAAGTCAGTCGAAAAATCATTGTAAAGCACGAGGAGAAGTTTAAACCAGATCTTGTATATTCAATTGGCTACCCATCATACATTAATTTCAATAATGTTGAATTAGGAAGATACACTAACCCATGGGAAATAAATAGTGAGCCATTACCATGGCATAAAATAAAAGGAACAATTAAAAAAATAATTATGAGGTTAGGAATATTCTACCGAATATTATGGGCTAAAAATTCAGATTATATTGAAACGCAAACAGTGACAGCAAGTAAAGGGATTTCCAAGCGAGTTAACTTTCCCTTAGAAAAAATTTTTGTGATCCCTAATTCTCCAAATTCAATTTTTCTTGATGAAGGTAAAAATGTTAATATTGATCATTCATTTAATAAAGAAAATATAGCATTTTGCTTATCAGCTCCTTATGAACATAAAAACTTAGATTTTATACCAGAAGTAGCTAGTCAACTAAAAAATATTTACAAAATTAAAATGACATTTATTTTGACGCTTCCCTTTGATTCAGAAATATGGCAAGAAATCAAAAAGAAATCATCTGATTTAAAGGTCTCTGAAATGATTAAAAACGTTGGTAAATTAAAAATAAAAGAGTGTTTAAACTACTACAAATGTTCTAAAATTGTATTTTTACCTACACTACTTGAGATATTTTCTGCAACATATTTAGAGTCTATGTCAATGAGAGTTCCAATAATCACGACTGATCTTAGCTTTGCGAAGGACAATTGTAAATCAGGAGCTTTATTTTTTGAATCTGAAAACTCTAATGATGCAGCGAAAAAGATAAATTCTTTGATAACAGACGAAGTCAAATACATAAATTTGATTAAAGAAGGGCTTAAAGTTTTAAATTCTTATCCCTCAGTAGAAGAGAAATATGAAAAACTATTTAGTTGCTTTAAAAACATAATTACAAATGAAAGGTAATAATAGAGAATATCAAATTTGCACCAAAACCATTATGGATACTTCTGATCCAAATATCATTTTTAACGAAAAAGGTGAGAGTGATTATTATTCAAACTATGTCAATACAATTCTTCCAAGTTGGAATACTGACGAAATTGGAATGAGAAAATTAAATAAGACAGCTAAAAAGATAAAAAAAGAAGGTGTTGGAAAAGAATTTGATTGTATAATAGGTTTAAGTGGCGGTCTTGATAGTTCATATGTGGCTTATGTTGCCAAGGAAATTATGGGACTAAAACCTTTGTTATTTCATGTAGATGCTGGATGGAACACTAGAGAAGCTGTGAGTAATATTGAAAAATTAGTTTCAGGATTAGATTTAGATTTATACACCGAGGTTATTAATTGGGAGGAAATGAAAGACTTACAGTTAGCTTATTTTAAATCACAAACTCCAAATATGGACGACCCTCAAGACATAGCTTTTTTTTCATCTCTTTATAAATTTGCCAGAAAACATAAAATAAAATATGTGCTAACTGGCAGTAATTATAGCACCGAATGTTGTCGAGAACCTGAGGAATGGGGAGCGTACCCAGGAATTGATAAAACTTTAGTATTGGATATTCATAAACAATTTGGCACAAAAGAATTAAAAACTTTTCCAATTATTGATATTTTCGAATATAAAGTTGTCTACAAGTACTTGTACGGAATGAAGGTGTTTAAGCCGTTAAATTTAGTGCCATATATCAAAAAAGATGCAGAAAAATTATTAGAACATAAATTTGGTTGGGAGAAATTTAAACATAAACATCACGAGTCAAGATTTACCAGGTTTTTTGAAGACTATTGGCTTCCAAAGAAGTTTGGGTTTGAAAAAAGAAGAGCTCATTTCTCAAGCTTAATTCTTACTGGGCAAATGACAAGAGAAGAAGCATTAAATAGGATCTCAAAGCCGGAGCTTGATGAAAAATTTTTAGAAAAAGAATTTGAATATGTAGCAAACAAATTAGATTTAACTGTTAATGAGCTTCAAATTTTGTTTGAGGGTAAAAATAAAACGTTCAGAGACTATAAGTCTAAAATAAAACTTATAAAATTTGGAGCTACTGTAATGCAAAAGCTAGGCTTAGAAAAAAGATTATTTAGATAAAATAAATGATTACAATAATTGATTATGGAGTTGGTAATATTAATGCATTTGTGAATGTATATAAAAGACTTGATATACCAACCAAAATCGCAAAAACAGTCAACGATTTGGAGAATGCTGAAAAACTAATTTTGCCAGGTGTGGGGCATTTTGATTATGCAATGTCAGAATTTATAAAATCTGGAATGCGTGAAAAATTAGACGAACTAGTTTTGTTAAAGGAGACACCAATAATTGGAATCTGTGTAGGCATGCATATGATGGGGCTTTCCAGTGAAGAAGGAAATTCAGATGGCTTAAAATGGATTAACGCAAAGGTAAAAAAGTTTGATGAATCCAAAATAAAACAATTGACCAGATTACCACACATGGGGTGGAATGATGTTAAGCCAATAAAACTCAATCCATTGTTCAAAGGACTTGAAAATGACGCATTATTCTATTTTTTACACTCTTACTATTTTGAGTGTTTAGACAAATCAAATATTTTAGCAACTTCTGATTACGGGATATCATTTGCAAGTGCTGCAAATCATAAAAATATTTATGGCATACAGTTTCACCCCGAGAAAAGTCATAATTATGGAGAAATCCTAATGAACAATTTTGCAAAGCTTTGAGAATGCTTAGATCGAGAATTATACCAAGTCTTTTAATACATGAAAACGGATTAGTAAAAACTGTTAATTTTAAAAATCCAAAATATGTTGGAGATCCTATAAATGCCGTAAAAATATTTAATGAAAAAGAGGTAGATGAGCTAGCTATTTTTGATATTGATGCTACAGTGTCAGGCAATGAACCAAATTATAGTCTTATTGAGCGTCTAGCAAACCAATCTAGAATGCCCTTGTGTTACGGCGGCGGTGTAAAGACAATTAAGCAAGCTCATAAGATTTTTAGTCTTGGAGTAGAAAAAATTGCTATCAGCTCAGCTATAATATCAAATCCTCAGTTAATCACAAAAATAGCCGAACGTGTCGGAGCTCAAAGTGTCATAGTTGTTTTAGATGTAAAGAAAAAATTATTTGGGGGCTATGAGATTTACACACATAATGGAAAAATAAAGACTAACACTGATTTGTTTAATTTTGTAAGGGAGGCTCAAAAATTAGGTGCAGGCGAGATTATTATCAATTCGATTGATAGGGATGGCACTATGAAAGGATATGATTTGGATTTAATAAATAAAGTAAGAGGTGAAACTTCACTTCCAATTACAGTTTTAGGCGGAGCTGGCTCTTTGGAAGACATAGAAAAAATTATAGATAAAAATGGTGTTATTGGAGTGGCAGCAGGAAGTTTATTTGTTTTTAAAGGACCTTATAAAGCAGTTTTAATTAACTACCCAAGTAAAAATGAAAAAAATAAGATTTTTAAAATTAACTGACTATGAAAATAAAAAATAAAACATTATTAATCACTGGAGGGACAGGCTCTTTTGGAAACGCAGTTTTAAATCGCTTTTTAAATACAAGTCATTTCCAAGAAATACGCATTTTTTCTCGCGATGAAAAAAAACAAGACGATATGAGAAATAGCTTGAAAAACGAGAAGTTAAAATTTTATATTGGTGATGTAAGAGATTACAAAAGTATAGAGAAAGCAATGAGAGGGGTTAACTATGTTTTTCATTCTGCCGCTCTAAAGCAAGTTCCATCTTGTGAGTTTTTTCCAATTGAAGCAACAAAAACAAATGTTTTCGGAACTCAAAATGTCATTGACGCTGCTGAGCACAACAACGTAGAAAAAGTAATTTGTTTAAGCACTGACAAAGCAGCATATCCAATTAATGCTATGGGAATATCGAAAGCATTGATGGAAAAAGTAGCAATTGCCGCATCTCGAAATTGTAAAAAGACAACAGTTTGCTTGACAAGATATGGAAATGTTATGGCCTCAAGAGGCTCTGTAATACCTCTTTTTTTAAAACAAATTGCACTAAACGAAATTATTACAGTCACTGACCCAAAAATGACTCGTTTTTTAATGTCACTTGAAGATGCAGTTGAGTTAGTTTTGTTCGCCTTTGAGAATGGAAAGCAAGGTGATTTATTTGTTAATAAAGCGCCAGCAGGAACAATTGGAAACTTAGCTTTATCATTAAAGGAATTATGCAGTTCGAAAAGTGAAATCAAAATCATAGGAACTCGTCATGGAGAAAAATTATATGAGACATTATGTACCAGAGAAGAAATGGTTAAAGTTGAAGACATGGGAGAATTTTATCGAATTCCAGCAGACAACAGAAATTTAAATTATGCACGATTCTTTTCCGAAGGAGAAAAAGATGTTTCAAAAATTCAAGACTATCATTCCCACAATACCACACAACTAAATATTGAAGAAATGAAAAAATTATTGATTCAACTGCCAATTGTTAAAAAGGCAATAAAAATGAAATAAATGCTTAAGGTAGGAATTACTGGACAAAACGGTTTTGTAGGGGCTCACCTTTACAATAGCTTAAAACTTCTAAAAAATGAATATATTATTATTGATTATAATATTGATTATTTTAAAAATAATAACAAATTAGATGAGTTTGTGACCAAATGTGATATTATTTTTCATTTAGCCGCCATGAACAGACATAATGATCAAAACATAATTTATGAAACTAATATGAATTTAGTTAATAAACTAATTTCATCACTCAAACGCACAAAAAGTAAGCCTCACATCATATTTTCATCATCTACACAGGAGGAAAATAAAAATGCTTATGGAAAATCTAAAAAAGATGGGCGATTATTACTGCAAAAATGGGCTTTTGAAAATGGAGGTGAATTTACTGGCTTAATTATTCCAAATGTATTTGGTCCATTTGGAGATCCATATTACAATTCAGTTATAGCAACTTTTTCACATCAAATTTCTCGTGGTGAAGAAACAACTATCAATGTTGACGCAAAATTGAATTTGATATATGTTGGAGAGCTAGTTCAGGAATTAATAAAAAAAGCAAAAAGAAAAAGCTGTGGATCTTTATTTAAAGTACCTCACACTTCAGTTGCTAAGGTTTCAGAAATCTTGAGCTTATTAAATAAATACAAATTAAAATATCAAGAAAATGGAGAAATACCAGATTTCAATAATAATTTTGAATTGAATCTGTTTAATACATATCGTTGTTATATAGACGTTAAGTCACATTTTCCGGTAAAACTTACAAAAAATACAGATGTCAGAGGAAGTTTTGTAGAAATATTAAAGCTAGGAATTGGTGGCCAAGTATCATTTTCAACAACTTTACCTGGAGTAACAAGGGGAAATCATTTTCATACTCGTAAAATAGAACGATTTGCAGTTATCAAAGGTAGAGCATTAATACAGCTTAGACGAATTGGTACAGAAGAGATTATAGAGTTTTATTTAGATGGAGATGAGCCAGCTTTTGTAGATATGCCGATATGGTATACACATAATATCAAAAATATTGGTAATGAAGTCCTCTACACAAACTTTTGGATTAATGAATTTTATGACGCAAATGATACGGACACTTATTTTGAGGAAGTTTAAATTAAAAATAAATAAATATGAAAAAATTAAAAGTTTTAACAGTAGTTGGTACAAGACCTGAAATAATTAGACTATCACAAGTCATACAAAAATTAGATAATTCTAAAAGTATTGATCACGTGCTTGTTCACACAGGTCAAAATTATGATTATGAACTAAATGAAGTTTTTTTTGAAGATTTAAAGCTTAGAAAGCCAGATTATTTCTTAAATGCGGCAGGTAAAAATGCCACAACTACAGCTGGACAAATATTAATAAATATTGATCCTCTTTTGGATGAAATTAATCCAGACTCTTTTTTAGTTTTAGGAGATACAAATTCATGCCTATGTGCAATTGCAGCAAAAAAAAGAAAAATACCCATCTTTCATATGGAAGCTGGTAATCGTTGCTTTGACCAAAGGGTCCCTGAAGAAACTAATAGGAAAATTGTTGATCATATTTCAGATATAAATCTTACATACAGCGATATAGCTAGAGAATATCTTTTAAATGAAGGGTTTCCTGCTGACAGGGTTATAAAAACAGGTTCACCAATTTATGAAGTTTTACAAAATAATATAGATAACATTGAAAATTCTAAAATTCTTAAAAATTTAAACTTAAAAAAAGAATCTTACTTTGTAGTGTCAGCTCATAGAGAGGAAAATATTAATTCTTCTAATTTTTTGAATCTAGTTGAAAGTCTGAATATAATAGCAGAAACTTTCAAACTACCTATTATAATTTCAACACATCCAAGGTCTAAAAACAAAATTAAAGAGCTAAATGTGAAGTTTCATAAGTTAGTTCAGCTAATGAAACCAATGGGCTTTCATGATTATAATCACCTCCAAAAATATTCAACGGCTGTTCTATCAGACAGTGGTACTATTTCTGAGGAATCATCAATTATGAATTTTCCTGCTTTAAATATAAGAGAGGCGCATGAGAGGCCTGAGGCAATGGAGGAGGGATCTGTAATGATGGTTGGTCTTAAATCAGAGAGAATATTGCAGGGACTAAAAATACTTTTAAATCAAGAAAGAGGAAAAAATCGTACTGTTTTTCCAGTTGAGGATTACTCTAAGTCTAATGTTAGTGAAAAAGTATTAAGAATAATAATTTCATATACTGATTACGTGAAAAGAAAAGTTTGGATTGAGTATTAAAAAAATTCTATTTGTTACTCTGGCTAGAATTGATGATGTAAACCAATCTGGGATTTATACAGACTTAATATCAAAATTCGCTAATCACGGTCATAAAGTCACTATACTATGTCCCATTGAAAGAAGATTTAAAAAAAAAACAAGAGTAATTATCTCAAAAAATGTTAAAATAATTCAAGTAAGATCATTAAATATTCAAAAAACCAATTTTGTAGAAAAAATAATTTCTACTTTTTTTATAGAATTTATTTTTTTAGCAGCATATTACAAACACTGTGGTAAAACAGTGTTTGATTTAGGTCTTTTTACAACGCCTCCTATTTTCTTAACAAATTTTATCAAGTTTGTTAATAGTAAACTTAAGTTGAAATATTTACTATTGAAAGATATCTTTCCTCAGAATGCGGTCGACCTAAAAATAACTAGTAGATATAGTGTTTTTTACTTGTATTCAAAGTTTGTTGAGAAAAAATTGTATAAAACTATGGATTATATTGGTTGCATGTCTAAAGCAAATATGAATTATTTAAAAAATAATTATAATATAGATTGCAAAAAGCTTGAAATAAATCCAAATAGTGTAGATATTTCAAAATATCCAAAAAAAACCAAGCAGAAAAAAAATAAAAAATTAAAACTAATATATGGTGGTAATATAGGTTTGCCGCAAAACCCAAAATTATTTTCCAGCTTTATACTTCAAATTGAATTTTTAAAAAATATATCATTCAAAATAGTAGGTTCCGGAACAGAGTTTAAATTTCTGAAGCATTTCATTAAAATGAATTCAATAAAAAACACACAAATTTTATCTGATTTGTCGAAGGAAGACTATTTTAAAGAACTTGAGATGTCAGATGTAGGTCTGATTTTTCTGAACGAAAATTTTTCAATTCCTAATTTTCCATCAAAATTATTAGATTACTTATACTTTGATTTAGCTATTTTTTCGAATACTGATAAAATTACCGATATTTGTGACTTTATAAATACCACAAAAATTGGTAAGTGTTTTTATGGTATAAGTGATATTGAAAATATGATTATTGAAATAGTCAAGCTTCAAAAAAATTCATCAGAGTTGAATAGATTTAAAAATAATTCTTTTAAGTCATTATGCGAGTATTTTAACGTAGATAACAGTTTTAAATTATTAAATGAGAAAATTTAGATGGAAAAGAATATAAAGCTAGCGATTATTGGTTCAGGCGGTTTTGCAAGAGAAGTCTATAATTTGGCAAAAGATATTAATACAAATTTTCCTGAAACTTTTAAAACTATTAATTTTGTAGAAACTGACGATTTTCATAAAAAAAACTTTGTTGACGGAGTAAAAGTTTTTAAATTATCTGAATGTGATATCAAAAAAACTTATTTTATTTTTGGAATAGCTGACCCAAGTAAAAAATTAAAGATTTTAAATGAATTACCCTCTAGCATAAAGTTTACCAGCTTAATTTCACCAACATCAGTTATAAGTAATGATTTTATACATGGAGTTGGTCTAGTTGTAATGCCATTTTCATATATTTCTTGTAATGTTAGTTTTGGAGCCCATGTTCACATAAATTCTCATTGTACAATCGGCCATGACACCAAAGTTGGAAGTTTTTTTACATCAGCATGCTCTGTTATGATTTCTGGAGAAAATGAAATTTCTGATTTATGTTATTTTGGCATGAATAGTACAACTAAACAAGGTATCACTATTTGTAAAAACACAATAATTGGATTAAACTCAGGTGTAGTTAAAGATATCCAAAAATCAGGAACATACATTGGTACTCCTGCAAAATTGTTAACAAAATGATTCCTTTATCAGTACCTAACATCTCAGGCAACGAATGGAAGTATGTTAAAGAATGTTTAGATACAGGTTGGATATCTTCCTCAGGAAAGTATGTAAATAAATTTGAAAAGAGCATTCAAAAATATACTGGCTCTAAGTATGCTGTTGCATGCATGAACGGTACAGTAGGCCTTCAAATATCATTACTTCTCGCTGGGGTAAATAAAAATGATATTGTAATTGCTCCAAATCTTACATTTGTTGCGACTCTTAATGCGATTTCATATGTAGGAGCTCAAATTGTTTTGGTTGATTGCTGCATAGATACATGGCAATTAGATGTTTGTTTGCTAAAAAAATGGTTAAGAGATAATACTATAACTACTTCTGAAAATGGCAAACCAATCACAAAAGAAAAATTTTCAGGAAAAAAAATTGGCGCAATAATGCCAGTCTATGTTCTTGGTGGTTTCATGAAAATTGAGGAGTTGTTAAAAATTAGTAAAGAGTTTGGAATTCCTATAGTAGAGGATAGCACCGAAGCACTAGGAAGTTTTAAAAAAGGTAAACACTCTGGAACATATGGAGTCTCTGGAGTTTTAAGCTTCAATGGTAATAAAATAATTTCCACCGGCGGAGGTGGAATGATACTCACTGAAAATATTAACATTGCAAAAAAAGCTAAGCATCTAACAACAACAGCCAAAACCAACCCAATGGACTATTATCATGACGAAGTAGCTTACAATTATAGACTAGTAAATGTGCTAGCTGCAATCGGTCTTGCACAAATGGAAAATTTTGAAAATATTTTAAAAAGAAAAAAAGAGATTGATTCTATTTACAGAGAAGAACTTATGGGGTGTGAAGATATAGTATTTCAAGAAAATGAAATAGGTTCTTCACCAAATTGTTGGTTATTTACATTTAGAACAAAAAAAATGCGAAAATTATTAGACTACTTAAACGAAAAAGGAATTCAGTGCAGGCCCTTTTGGACACCAATGAATAATTTACCAATGTATAGAAACTTAACTTACATTAGCGATAATGACATTTCTAATAATATTTTCAGAGAATGTATTAGTATTCCCTCTTCTTCCAATTTAACAAATTCTAATCAAGGTAAAGTTATTTCGGAAATTAAAAAATTTTACAAATCATGATTTTGCCAAATATTTCAGAATTCATTAAGCGGTTTGTTATTAAAAGAGAAAAAAGTTTTTTCAGTAACGATTTAATTAACAATGCGGAAAAATTAAACAACGAAATAAAATCAAAATCAATTTTGGTTATTGGTGGTGCAGGAACCATAGGCTCATCATTCATAAAAGCTATATTAAAATTTCATCCCTCAAAGTTGGTAGTGGTCGATACTGACGAAAATGGTTTGACTGAACTAACGCGGACATTGAGAAGTGATTTTAATATTACTGTTCCTGAAATATATTTAACATACCCTATGTCTTTTAGCTCTGAAGTATTTTATAAAATGCTAAGAAATCATTGCTCATTTGACATAGTAGCTAATTTTGCAGCTCACAAACATGTTAGAAGTGAAAAAGATTCATTTTCTATAGAAGCTATGATAAAAAACAATGTCTTAGATGCAAAAAAGTTCTTGGATTATTTGAGATTAAATAAACCATCTCACTTTTTTTGCGTTTCTACTGACAAAGCCGCAAATCCAGTTAATGTGATGGGAGCCTCTAAAAAGTTAATGGAAAATATGATAATGACATTTTCTAAAGATATCAAAATAACTACAGCCCGATTTGCTAACGTAGCTTTTTCTAATGGATCTTTACTATATGGTTATATTGAAAGACTATTACAAAGACAGCCAATTACTTGTCCCTCTGATGTAAAACGATTTTTTGTTTCACCTAAAGAAAGTGGTGAAATTTGCCTTTTAACCTGTATTCTTGGACGCAGTGGTGAAATTTTCTTTCCTAAATTAAATAAAAATCAACTAGTTAGTTTTAAAACTATAACGAATGATTTTTTTAAATATTTGAAGAGAGAAATTAAAATATGTGAAAGTGAGGCTGAAGCAAAAGAAGCTGCTCAAAAAATGAATGATAAATCAGCGTATCCTATTTACTTTTTTGAAACAGATACTAGTGGAGAAAAATTATATGAAGAATTTTATACTAAAGATGATAGTGTTAATTTAGAATATTTTGAATCAATTGGAGTTATTACAAACTCAAAAAAACTATCTTACTCAGAAATCAGTTCTTTGTTAAATGAAATCAATATTTTATTTAAACGGAAGACATTTAGTAAAAAGGATATTGTTAAATTAATTGATAGTTTGTTACCTAATTTTAATCATATTGAAACAGGGAAATCATTAGATCAAAAAATGTAATATGTATAAGTTTATTAAAAGATTCTTTGATATTTTATCATCATCAATAGCGCTAATAATTTTATCTCCACTTCTATTGCCAATAACATTATTATTGAGAATCACCTCAGAGGGAGAAGTGTTTTATTTTCAAGAAAGAATAGGCATGAACAATAAGCCTTTTAAGATTTATAAGTTCGCA
>MDTE01008348.1_pt1 | contig 21016 bp, 19 predicted proteins | sample 811231 | NCBI WGS metagenome assembly MDTE01 (sample SAMN05326651, study PRJNA326480) | marine metagenome | isolation source: seawater | place: Indian Ocean: Red Sea | collected 2010
TATTTCCCGGAGCCGGAAACGCCGGTAACCGTAACGAAGCATCCAAGAGGTATTTCTACATCAATTGAACGTAGGTTGTGCTCTCTAGCTTCGCGTATAGTGATCCAGTCTTCACCTGTTTCTCTTCGTAATGCTGGCACTGGTATTGCCTTTTTCCCGGAGAGGTACTGACCTGTGACTGATAGCTTGTTTTTTTTAAGTTGCGGGACTGTCCCAGAATGAACAATTTCTCCTCCATGTTCTCCTGCACCGGGTCCGATATCTACAACATGATCTGCTACACAGATAGTTTCTTCATCGTGTTCGACAACTAAAACGCTATTTCCGAGATCGCGCAGGCGCTCAAGGGTCTCAATCAGTCTTTTATTGTCCCTTTGATGTAGCCCTATTGAAGGTTCATCCAACACATATAGAACACCAACTAGGCCCGAGCCGATCTGCGAGGCTAACCGGATCCGTTGCGCTTCGCCTCCGGAAAGAGTGCTGGCTGCACGGTGAAGCGACAAGTATTCCAATCCAACGTCAAGCAAGAAACCTAGTCGCGATTTTATTTCTTTCAGGATCGGATCAGCGATCATGGTTTCGCGGTCATTCAATTCGATAGAAGTAAGCGTTTCTGCTGCCTTCTTAATGCTCATGTTACATATCTCGGAGATATCCCAATCGTTTATAGTTACTGCGAGAGACATCGGTTTGAGGCGAGCTCCCTTGCATTGAGGGCAGGGAATCTCCCTCATGTATCCCTCAATTTGTTCTCGTTGTTTATCTGTGTCTGCCTCCATATGGCGTCGACGGAGGTTCGGGATCACCCCTTCGAAGGATGCCTGAAAATTTCGTGACCTCCCATATCTATTCGTGTAATTTACTGTAATTTTCTTTTTACCTATTCCATTCAGGATTAGCTTCTTAGATTTAGCGGAGAGCTCTACCCAAGGAACCTCCATTGCGATATTGCTCTCCTCTGCTACAGCTTTAAGTAGTAGTTGAAAATATTTGCTTCGTCCGCTGGACCATGGTGCTACTGCACCCTCTACAAGTGAGAGTTTAGGATTTGGGATAACAAGTTCTGGGTCTACTTCGAACCTAGTCCCCAAACCGTCGCACGACACACAGGCACCGTACGGGGAGTTAAATGAGAAATTTCTTGGCTCTAGCTCTTCAAATGATTTCCCATCGCTCGGTCTGCTGAAATGAACAGAAAACGTGAGAATTCCTGCCTGTCCTTTACTCCCTTTATCGTCTATTTCAATCTGCACAATGCCTTCAGCTAAATTTAGGGCTGTCTCTACCGAATCCGTAAGGCGCCGGTCAATCCCTTTCTTCATCACTAGCCTGTCAACGATTACTGAAATGTCATGCATCTCATATCGTTCCAACTGAAGTTTGGGTGTACCGTCCTCGTTATCGCCAGCTACCTCGCTTAAATCGATTATTTCACCATCGATTAATGCTCTTGAGAAACCTTGACTAGCTAGATCTGTTACCAGTGTTTCATAGGTTCCTTTACGACCTCGGACTACTGGTGCAAGTATTTGAAATCGCACACCTTCGGGTATTTTCAGCACTCTGTCTACGATTTGTTGAGGTGTTTGGCGTACCAAGCGTTCACCTGTCTCAGGGTCATGAGGTATTCCGATTCGGGCGAAAAGAAGCCGCAAGTAGTCGTAGACTTCTGTAATTGTCCCAACTGTTGAACGTGGATTCCGGCTTGCACTTTTTTGGTCAATTGATATTGCTGGGGAGAGGCCTTCAATGAAATCAACATCCGGTTTGTCCATTTGACCGAGAAACTGGCGAGCATACGCTGAAAGTGACTCTACGTACCTTCTTTGCCCTTCAGCATAAATTGTGTCGAACGCTAAGGAGGATTTACCTGATCCGGAAATGCCGGTAAATACGATCAGCTTGTCTCTAGGGAGTTCAATATTTACACCCTTGAGGTTATGCTCACGTGCTCCTTTTATCTTCAATTTGCCAGACACAATGCCAATCTAATCAATGAACGAGGAAAGGACATTATTCTGAAACATTTCCCTTAATTTGAATCTGTTGTATGGTATGCCCATGAAATCGATTCTGCTGGTTCATGGAGCCTGGCATGGGGCTTGGTGTTGGGATTTGGTGAGCAGAAGATTAAGTAACCACGGTATTACCGTTAAGGCGATAGATCTTCCATTTACTGGTCTAGAGAGCGATTCAAAATCTGTCGTGAAAGCAATTGAATCCTTAGATGGGGAGATAGTTCTTGTGGGGCATAGTTATGGCGGGATGGTTATTTCTAAGGCTGGTGAAGGGAGAGATGACGTAAGCCATTTGGTGTATCTTTGTGCGATTCTTCTTAACGAAGGCGAACCCATGATTGGTGACAAAGTGAATCCACATCCTTCAGAGATCCAAATAGAGGTCTCTGAAGATTTGATGTCAGTTGTCCGACCTGAATCAGTTATCCCTGCTTTCTATGCTGATGTTCCACTTGATTTGGCTGAAAAATCTACTAACAAATTGCGGAGATTCCCAATTGATTCAATTTCGTTAGGTGAAGGTGAAGCTTGGAGGGAAACCCAAACAACATACGTTATCTGCAATAATGACAAGGCGATACATCCAGACAGGCAACGGCAGATGGCAAATTTGGCCGATAACGTTGTGGAGTGGGATTGCGCCCACTCTCCATTTCTCAGCGATCCTGACTTAGTTTCCGATCTCTTAATTAGCTTAGCCAACGAGGAGTGACAACATGCTATGTGTCCTCCCTAAACAAGTGATCATCAAAATCTGCTCCAACCCTAAGTAATGCAGCTTTCCACGCTGGACTGTATTTCAGTGCCCATCGCAAACTTCGCACTAATTGTTTCCCTGCTGGCTGCGCGAATGGATAGGAGCGAATTCCAAGAACTTCGCGAAGGCTAGGATCAATAGTGGAAACAGCTGCTTTTTGGAGTATCCGATAACCCAAAAGTTCGGCCTTCGGTAGAGGGGGTTTTCTTAGGAAGGCTATAGCTTCGCTCATGGCGTTAGACGGTTCTACTTCCGGATGGTCAATGACCCACTTTCGAAGTTCACCTGCTGTCCTTGGTAGTGGGTCGGCACCCATTCGCTCCCCTATCAAAGACTGTTCTTGGACGAAGGTATCCATTTCTTCTATAGACGCCGGGCGGCGAAAAGTTATAAAAGCTTGAAGGAACGAATCAGTTAACGTGTTATGGACCCATGCCCCATATTCCGGACTGCTTGCACTGTACGATATTCCGCGTTCAGAAATTCCGGTAACACCAGTGTGAGCTCTCGCTACTAGTTTCAATGCCTCATCTATCTCAGGCAGCGACCCATATGTCATTGACGTAACATAATATGCTGTTCGACTAAGACGCCCCAACGGATCTTCTCGATACCTTGAGTGATCAGCAACACCTGCAGCGACCTCGGGATGCGCCGCTTGGATCATTAAGGCTCGGATACCTCCCACAAAACTAGAGACATCGCCAAGGATTTCCCAGCTTATTGATCCAGCGCCGAAAAGACCCTTATCTCCCGAGTAGTTAGCAGTTTCAGAGAGTGGGCGTTCACTGTGTGAGAAAAGCTCAACAACTCTGGCAGTTACACGCTTTCTTACACTCAACAGAACTCCTAAGGATGGGGTCAGCAAAACAAGTTTACGTCATGAAGGCATTGAGAACGCATGCGTGAACGCATTCACCTCATATCTCTTAAATCTCTTTTCAATTCACGTATCTCATCCCTCAAACGGGCAGCATATTCGAAACGAAGATCACCGGCGGCGACGTTCATTTCCTCTTCCAATGTCAGTACAAGGCGCTCAAGTTGATCTTCAGGCAACTGACTTACATCTTCAGCTAAGTTTCTTTGACTACCTTTCTTGATTTTTCCTTTACCTTTACTGGGTTCAGGAGTTTTTATTTGAGTTGGGCGAATCATTGCAAGTATATCTGTGACAGCTTTACGGATAGTTTGGGGATCGATCCCATTTTCTTCGTTATATCGGATTTGCATTTGCCTTCTCCGGTTGGTTTCGGAAATAGCGCGTTGCATAGATCCTGTAACTTGGTCGGCGTACATTATTACTTGTCCCCCGACATTTCTCGCTGCCCTACCGATTGTTTGTATTAGTGAAGTTTCGCTTCTTAGGAAGCCTTCTTTATCTGCATCAAGAATAGCAACGAGTGAAACTTCCGGAAGGTCTAACCCTTCGCGTAGAAGGTTAATTCCTACTAAGACATCGAATTCTCCTAGTCGAAGATCCCGAAGTATCTCTATTCTCTCAATTGTGTCAATGTCGCTGTGAAGATAGCGGACTCTTACCCCTAGCTCAACCAAATAGTCAGTTAAATCTTCTGACATTTTCTTCGTTAGGGTGGTCACCAGAACGCGCTCACTAGCTTCAGTTCGAGCTTCAATCAACCCTATAAGATCATCGATTTGGCCCTTTGTGGGTTTCACGATCACTTCCGGATCTACTAGTCCGGTAGGGCGGATGATCTGTTCAACAATTTGCTCTGAAATCTCTAATTCATGACCACCTGGCGTCGCTGACAAGAAAATTACCTGATTCAACCGATCCATTATTTCTTCAAACCTCAATGGGCGATTATCAGCTGCCGAAGGCAGTCTAAAGCCATGCTCTATTAACGTTTCCTTTCTTCGCCTATCGCCAGCATATTGTCCGTGTAATTGTGGAACCGCTACATGGGACTCGTCAATAACACATAGGAAGTCATCTGGGAAATAATCCAGCAAAGTAAAAGGGGGATCCCCATAGCTCCTACCATCGATATGCATTGAATAGTTCTCAATTCCAGTACAGAAACCTACTTCTTCCATCATCTCCAAGTCGTGTTCTGTCCTCATACGAAGCCTTTGGGCTTCGAGTAGTTGACCGTTTGATTCAAAATCGTTGAGTTTGATTTGAAGTTCTTTTTGAATTTCTTGCATTGCTCGAGACAATCGCTCGCCGCTGGCCGCGTAATGTGTCGCAGGGAAAATTACTATTTCATTTAATTCTCGGATTATTTCGCCTGTTAGCGGATCAAGTTCGGTGATCCTTTCGATTTCCTCACCGTAAAACTCAAGGCGGAAAATATTCTCTTCATATGCGGGATGAATTTCAAGATTTCCCCCTCTAACGCGGAAATTACCTCGTACTAGGTTCATATCGTTTCTGTCATATTGCATCCCCACTAGTTGGCCGAGGATTTCTCGTTGTTCATATTCCTCCCCTATTTGAAGCGTAAGAAGTTGCGTTAAGTACTCTTCAGGAGAACCGAGACCATAGATACATGAAACTGAAGCGACAATGATGGTATCGCGTCTTGTTAATAGAGCGGCAGTTGAAGCATGTCTTAGACGGTCAATCTCTTCGTTTACCGATGAATCCTTTTCTATGTAGGTATCGCTTGAGGGCATGTAGGCCTCTGGCTGGTAGTAGTCGTAGTAACTTACGAAGTACTCGACGCGATTCTCAGGAAAGAATTCTCTGAGTTCATTAGCTAATTGAGCTGCGAGCGATTTGTTCGGCGCCATGACAAGAGTTGGGCGTTGCACTTGTTCTATAGTCCAGGCAATTGTCGCGCTTTTCCCCGAACCTGTTACTCCTAAGAGCGTCTGGAAACGGGAACCCTTGGTGATTCCCTCCGAGAGTTTAGAAATAGCTTCAGGCTGATCTCCAGCGGGTTCAAAGTCTGAAAGAACCTTAAATGGAATCCCACCTGAGCGTTTCACCATTTACGAATACTACCGATTTTATTTACCCTTGGTCAATGACCGCATCCAAGCCCAACATGAAGAAATTTGCTCTTCCAAATCTTCTTCAGTCCCGTTGTTATCTATAAGCCAGTCGGCATGTGCTTTTCTTTGCTCACGTGTTGCCTGTTTCGCTATTCGCGCCCGAGCGTCTTCCTCTTTGAACCCTCGATACACTACTAGTCGGGAGACTGCTATTTCGGTTTCACAATCAACAACGATTTTTCCGAGAAAATCTTGATACTCTTCTCTTCCTAATTCGCCTTCGGGCGTGATTAACAAAGGTATATCTAACAGAACGATGAGGTTCTTAGCGTTGTATTCCTTTCGTAAAGAGGCCATCTTCTTGCCTACAGCCGGATGGACTATTTTATTCAGATCCTCAAGTTGGTTGGGCTCGTTGAAAACGATATCAGCGATTACCTGCCGGTTTAACTCTCCATCTTTCGTAAGTACCCCTTTGCCGAATCGTTCTACGATAGCTTCAAAAACTTTTCCTCCAGGCTGTTGAAGGTCATGCACGATTTGATCGGCATCAATGAGAGTTGCCCCTTTGGTCACGAGTTGTTTAGCGACAGTCGTCTTGCCCGAGCCAATGCCCCCCGTGATTGCAAACTCTGCCATGAGCTCAATCAGTCACTCTGATCAGGTTCGCCTTCTGCTGATGCGGCTAATCTCTCTTGCTCACTTTTCTCGTACGCCGACCATGCTTCTTCAAGTTCTGCCGCTGCTTCAGGGTCAAGTTCAACCGCAGGGCCTATGTAGTTCCCCTCTGAGTCATAATTCTGTTCTCCAAAATGCTCTTGGTACTCTTCAGCTACAACTCCACCTTCTGCTGCTTGCTTTACTGAGAGGCTTATTCGTCGGCGCTCCAAATCTACATCGATGATTTTGACCCAGAGTTCTTCTCCGGGTGTTACAACCTGTTCAGGTAATTCAACATGGTGCTCAGACATCTCAGAAATGTGAACCAATCCTTCAATGTTGTCCCCAACTTGAACGAAGCTTCCAAATGGCACAAGTTTTGTAACTCGTCCATACACGAGTTCCCCTACACGGTGCGAATCAGCAAACTCTTGCCAAGGGTCCTGTTGAGTAGCTTTCAACGAAAGGCTAATTCTTTCCCGATCTAGGTCTACTTCCAATACTTCAACTTCTACTTCGTCCCCAATACTGACAACATCTGATGGATGACTAACGTGTTTCCACGAAAGTTCTGACACATGGATGAGCCCATCCATCCCTCCCAAGTCAACGAAGGCTCCAAAATTAACCACTGACGAGATCACCCCGTTACGCCGTTCTCCCGGTTTAAGAAGATCCAGGAACTCCTCTCGTTGTTCTTTCTGGGTCTCTTCCAGCCAAGATCTTCTTGAGAGAACAACGTTGTTTCTATTCTTATCGAGTTCGATGATTTTTGCTTCAATTTCCATTCCCATGTACGGCTGAAGATCACGGACTCTTCGGAGTTCTACTAATGATGCTGGCAGGAATCCTCGAAGGCCGATATCAACAATTAGTCCACCTTTGACCACTTCAATAACCAAACCTTTTACCATTCCGTCTTTATCTTTGACTTCTTGAATATCTCCCCAAGCCTTTTCATACTGTGCTCGCTTCTTTGAGAGAATAAGCCGGCCGTCTTTGTCTTCTTTTTGGATAACCAAGGCCTGAATCTGATCTCCTACATTGACTAATTCATCAACTGAGACATCATTCCTTATAGAAAGTTCTCTCCTTGGTATAACACCTTCAGATTTGAATCCTATGTCAAGTAAAGCTTCCTCACGGTCTACCTTTACGACTGTCCCAGTAACCAGCTGCCCATCTTCAACTTGAACCATTGACTCAGCGAAAGCATCGTCAAGAGATTTCCCCTCTAAATCGTTTACCGCTATTTCTCGCGGTGTGTAGCCTTCAATGGATTCATTTTTTTCAGTTTCAGTGGTGGACATAAAATTATTTCTAATAGACAACAGGGATAAGGTCGTTTCCTTTAAGAACGAGTCGATCGAAAAGGCAACGACTATTCAGGGTATCAGTCACGCGTGAAGTGCCAACTCGTTTAAGAGCATATATCTAATTTTTATCGACTAGCTATCAGCAAGAATTCCGGGTGGTTGTAAGTTGGCGGCGTTCTACTGTATTTTCCTGGGGAGACTGACCAGATTGATTCAACACTTAAGTCAGCTTTCTCCGCCAGTAACCGTAACTCCCTTGGAGTGAAACAGCTTGTCCAAAGGTCTTGAGTGATCTCGACCCCTTCAGGATCCTGCAGAGTAGCTAATTCATGGTTAACCCCATGGTCGGCGTAAAAGGTATCGTTGTCCTCTAAATATCGCAGTTGAAAATACGCTGAAAAGGCTGAAACTGCTATCTTCCCTCCCTGAACTAAGCAGGCACCCATTCTCTGGAGTATCTCACCGTCAGGATCTAGAGTACCTACGGGGTGATCCGGTTTCCCTGCTAAGCCAAAGGCTCCTTGACACAGCGATATAACAGCATCAAAAGATTGCTCATAGCTAAGCTCGCGAGCATCCATCCGTATAAATGTTGCGCCTTTCTCTGTATTCCGTGATGCAATATCTACGAATTCTTGACTTATGTCGATACCAACCACCTTGATTCCCGACTTAGCAAATGCATGTGCATGCCTGCCAGGTCCACACCCTACATCGAGCAATTTCATTCCTGGTTGAAGATCTAATTCCTTCATCAGGAAAGCGACTTCTTGATCGGTGCCTTTAGTGAAGGAATAGCGTAGATACGCTTCCTTCATATGATTGGCAGCATCTTCAAACCAGTGACTCCTCATAGGGACATGTTAGGAAGATTGGGTTAACAAATCTATTTCGCTTCAGACCATGACAAACCGGCACTAATGTTGACCGCTAGAGGCACTCTCATGTCAAATGCTGCGCTCATCACATCTACTGTTACTTTTTCCGCTTGTATTAATTCTTCCTTGGGGCATTCAAGGATCACTTCATCATGCACTTGTAGAACTATGCGACTAGCCATAGTTTCATCCTTAAGTTTTTTACTCAGACCTACTAAGGCTACTTTGAAAATATCAGCAGCCAATCCTTGTATGCCCGCATTCATAGCTTGCCGTTCTGCAGCTCCCCTGATCTTTGAATTGGAGGAATGAAGTTCTGGAATACGGCGCCGACGGCCAAAAAGCGTTTCTGTATACCCTCTTTCTCTTGCCAGCTCAACTGTTGATTCCATGTACTCTTGAACAGATGGGAATGCTGCAAAATATGAATCCAAGATAAGTGCCGCTTCTTTGTTTGGAATCCCCAACCTTTGCGCCAAACCATAGGCTTCCATTCCGTATACCAGCCCATAACTCACCATCTTTGCCCGCTCCCTTTGAGCCTTGGTAACATCCTGAGGATCTAAGGAGAAAACTTTAGCTGCGGTAGCGGTATGTATATCCTCTCCAGCATCAAACGCACTTATCAGTCCCGGATCAGCAGACAAATGCGCTATGCAGCGGAGTTCAATTTGATTGTAATCAGCTACAAGGAGGCTCCAGTCATCCTTAGCAATGAACGCCTCGCGGAACACTCTTCCCTTTTCAGTTCTGACAGGTATGTTATGCAGATTAGGCGCATCCGAACTGAGCCTTCCTGTCCGAGTAACTGTTTGGTGGAACGTCGCTCGAATTCTTCCGCCTTCTCCAACTTCTGAAAGCAAGCCTTCACCATATGTTGATCTGAGTTTTTCCACTTCGCGATAAAGCAGCAAATGCTCAATGATTGGGTGCTCACCACTCATTTTTGCCAATGTTTGGGCATCAGTGCTATAACCGGTCTTTGTCTTTTTTATAGGAGTGAGACCAAGCTTCTCAAAGAGAACAACTTGTAGTTGCTTCGTTGAATTTACATTGAATTCCTCTCCAGCTATTTCATGAATAACACCCCGTATTCGTTTAACTTCGCCTTGAAGTTCATCACGTAACTCGGTTAGGCGCTTTAAATCCACTTGAATACCGAGGTGTTCCATTTCAGCAAGAACAAACACTAGTGGTATCTCAATCTTTGTATTGAGCTCCTCAAGTTTCTGTTCTTTCATTGCCTGCATCAACGATTCAACTAAAGACTTTGCACACAATGCCTCTTGCGCCGCTTCTATTTCTCCGAGTTGAGCTCCACCATCGAGATTTAGCTGACCTTCCCCCACTGACTCTTCAGCTACGTATATTCTTTCCGCGTGTTGATCCGCTAACGCTGTCACAGCATAAGAAGCTTGCGATGGATCCAAAAGGTATGCTGCGATCTGCGTATCCAGGTAGATAGATGGAGAAGAAAAACCTTTTGCATAGAGTTCCCTGACGAGCTTTTTCAAACCATGTCCAACTACACCCCGATTTCGCGCCGAGAAGGAACTAAAAAGTTTTTTTATCTCTCTGTCATCTAGGAGATCAATTGGAAACCAAATCGCCTGTCCCGTTTCAGAATCAATTTCAATAGCTATACCTGTAAGTTCATCTTTACCAGCGCCCGGACTCCAACTACCAGCTATACCTATAGGGGTTTTAACATCACAGAGTTTTCCAAGGCGTTTTATGAGCTCTGATTCAGTTTCGATAATTTCACAATCTACATGCACGGAATTAGTCCGTTCATTAGAACTACTTTCCTCTCCAAAATCTCCATCAAAGATTTCCCCAAGCCTCTGGTACAGAGTCCGCAGCTCTAAGGACTGGAACAACTCCTTAACTTCTTTTAAATCGGGGCTCTTCGGTTTAAGATCTTTCAAAGATATTTCCAGTGGAACATCACGGACAAGTGTCATTACCTCTAGATTTAAGCGAACAAGCTCCTCGCTCTCTTCAAGGTTGCTTCGAAGTTTAGGTGTCTGATTTTCAGTGGCTTTGAAAATCCCATCAGCATCCCGATATTCATTTACCAGTTTTGCTGCAGTTTTCTCTCCGACGCCTGGAACCCCTGGCAGATTATCCGATTTATCTCCACGGAGCGCCGCGTACGTTACGTAATCAGAAGGTACTACTCCTGTGCGATCCTTAATCCCTTCTTCGTCATACAGCATATAGTCCGAGACGCCTTGTCGATTATAAAGAACTTTAACGAATGGGTCTTGAACCAATTGGTAACTATCACGGTCACCAGTAACAACTATGGCAGTTATTTTCTCGCCCATTGCCATCGTTGCAAGTGTGGCAAGAATGTCATCGGCCTCATAACCTTCTTTCTCAACTGAAATGATGCCAAGCGCAGATAGGGCTTCTTTCGTTACCCCAAATTGTGCTTTCAAATCATCGGGGGTTTCAGCTCTTCCAGCCTTATAGGTTTCTAGCCTTTCGTGGCGAAATGTTGGTGCGGGAAGATCAAATGCGACCGCCACGCCGTCTGGTTCATGGTCTCTTACAAGATTAATGAGCATTGATAAGAATCCATAGATTGCACCCGTGGGTCGTCCGTCCGTTGTCCTCATATCCGCTTGGGATAAAGCAAAGAAAGCTCTATAAATAAGTGAATTCCCATCTATTAACATCACTGATTTCATCGGTTCTAGTTTCCCTTTCTTACAAATTTTGGCCGAGCTTCCTATAATTCATTTTTTAAGATCGTCTCTGCAACTTCTTTCATAGAGGATCTTTCCTCCATGGCTTTTTTTTGGAGATACCGGTAGGCGTCTTTTTCCTTCAACCCATACTCGTCCATTAATACTCCTTTGGCTCGATCAACAATCTTCCTTGTCGCTAGGTTTGCCTCTAGCACTTCTTTTTCGCCTTTCAGCGCTGTGATTTCTTTAAACCGCCCTATGGCCAATTCAATCGAAGGGACCAATTCACTTCGCTGAAAAGGTTTGACAAGATAAGCTAAAGCTCCGGACTGGCTCGCTTCGTGAATCAGGTCTCGTTGACTAAAGGCCGTGAGCAAAAGAACGGCTGCGAGTTTCTCCTCGTTTATCACTTTAGCTGCCTCTATTCCTGTCAATCCCGGCATTTTAATATCCAGTATCGCTACGTCTGGGGCTAAGGATCGGACAAGATCAACTACCTCGTCACCTCTTCCTGTTTCACCTACTACGTTGTACCCCTCAGCTTCAAGACTCTCACGTAAATCAAGTCGTATAATTGTTTCATCTTCAGCAATAACTATCCTTACTGGCTCTTTAGATAAAGGGGTCATTCCTTTGACACCAACTGGTCTAGTAGTTGATTTTGGAGACTCTCTACGGCTTTAATTTCCCCCAGTAGTGTTGCCTTGTGCTTACGCATCGATTCCGCATGCTTGCTTGCTTCTCGAAGCTCATATCCAGCTAGTGGTGTCTCAGAAACCAATGACCGAATTCTGGCATCTTCGGCTTCAGCGTCAAAATGTGAAAGCTGTTCTTCTGCAACTTGAAGATCGGCGCGAAGTTTCTTCAATCTTCGGCCCGTATCGGCTAGTCGACGTTCGATCAACCTGCTAACCACGAAAGTATCATAGTGGCTACATTTCAGACGGCGCTCTATAGCTGCATTTGAGGGGAATTAATTCTACTTTAATGTGCCCGGGGCGGGACTTGAACCCGCACTCCCCGGAGGGAAAGGGATTTTGAATCCCTCGCGTCTGCCAATTCCGCCACCCGGGCAAAGAGAAAGAATTTCTCCTCCGTCGTGAATCGTAGCGGTCCAAACCCGAGATCAACTCTTTTCTACTACGGTTTTCTAAGCACCAATGCCAATTAGTTAAATTACTGGAATCCTACCACATCGTTACTTCAAGCCTTCCTCTACCCTATTCTTGGAAGCAAAGCACAAATGTGGCTTTCTTGAAGTGCAATACTTTACTAAAGGCAGAAAATGGCTGAAGAAATTCACAGTTCAGTGGTTAAGGAATTACAGTCACTAAAGGTTCTTAAATGATTGTTTTCACCTACCCGGGACAAGGGTCACAAAAAATGGGGATGGGAGCGAATTGGCTAGATCATCCTTCCTGGGAACTGGTCTTAGAGGCATCCTCCATAACAGGTCGAGATTTGAGCGATCTCATCCTTAATGCTGATGACAAGGAACTAAAACAAACTAAAAATGCTCAAGTCGCGACTTTTCTTGTCTCAATGGTTATCTTTGACTCTCTTCAACGGGTCGGAGTTGATGCAGCGGCTCACGCAGGACATAGTCTTGGTGAGTATTCCGCCTTAACAGCATCTGGTGCGCTGGATTTTGAAGATGCGGTGAGATTAGTGGTTGAACGTGGGGAAGCAATGCAAGTCTGCTCAGAATCTCGAGAGGGCACCATGGCAGCGATACTTGGTCTTGATGATGAACTTGTTGAAAGCGCATGCCACCGCGTAGACGATGATGTTTGGGTTGCAAATTACAACGCCCCCGGCCAAGTGGTTATAGCTGGGTCACCCGCTGGGATAGAAGCCGCTTCTGAAATAGCTAAAGAAATAGGGGCCAAACGGGCTATGACACTACCTGTTTCCGGTGCATTCCACACACCATATATGGAGCCCGCACGCGATCGTCTCAGAGAGGCTATTGAAAGTGTCGAATTTCGATCTCCAGATCATCCGGTATATGCGAACGTAGACGCTATCGGGCATGAAGTCGCTGGTGACTGGCCAGCTCTCTTATCTTCACAGCTTACGAGCCCTGTCCGATGGAAGCAGACCCTCCATCAGCTAGACGCAGCCGGCTTCATTACATTTGTTGAGGTTGGGCCAGGTGCTGTCTTAACAGGAATGGCTAAACGCACACTTAAAGAAGCCACAACATTTGCAATAAACTCGCCAGAAGATATTGACTCTTTTCTAGAACTCATCTCTGGGCAGCAGCATATTGCTAGTGACGCGCTTGAAGGCGAGCATCTATTCGCTACTGAACGATTAGTCGTTAGCCCTTGTGCAGGGGTTTTCGTGCCAATAGAACAAGACCTTACCGGAAAGCTAATCCATGCTGGATTTCTTTTGGGCCATGTAAATGAAACAGAAGTTAGAAGCGCTTTCGCTGGGGAAATCCAAGGGTTTCTAGCAGTTGATGGTGAAAGAGTAACCGCTAGCCAACCTATCGCCTGGCTCAGGACATCAAAATGACCCCACCCTTAGAGAAAGGAGGCGGAGTGATCACAGGCTGGGGAATCGCTCTTGGGCCTGAGATACTAACGAATCACGATCTTGCTGACCGTATGGATACCAGCGACGAATGGATCGTTGAGCGTACAGGAATTCGCGAACGAAGAATCGGAGGCTCCACAGCTGGTTTAGCTGTTCAAGCGGCTAAGAATGCTCTGGCTAAGGCAGGGCGATCCGCAGAAGAGATAGACCTTCTTATCTTGGCTACAACAACCCCAGATGATCAAATACCGGCGACCTCAGCTATGGTGCAATCAGAGCTAGGCCTAACATGCGGCGCAATGGACATAAATGCTGCCTGCAGCGGATTTGTATACTCGTTAATTACTGGCTTTGGTTTTCTAAAACTAGGCTATAAACGAGTACTCGTTGTCGGTTCTGAGACTTTATCAAGATTCACTGATTGGGAGGACCGGTCAACTGCAATTCTCTTCGGTGACGGTGCCGGAGCTTTTATAATTGAAGCCACAGAGGCCGATGGATGCCTCCTTGGTTGGAATCTGGGTTGTGATGGATCTCTTCGTGACATTCTGTTCGCCGAGATCGGTGGCACGATCAACATGTCAGGTCAGGAAGTTTTCCGAAAAGCAGTAATTGCCATGACTGACTCAGCCGAATCTTCCCTTACCGCATCAGGTTTGTCCGCAAATGAAATTGCATATGTTATCCCCCATCAAGCCAATATCCGAATAATTGAGTCATCCATGAAACGGCTCGGGATCCCACTTGATCGTGCTGTTTCTGTACTTGAAAGGACTGGGAATACTTCGTCTGCCTCTATTCCACTAGCTTTATTTGAAGCTTTGGACGATGGAAGGGTCTCATCGGGTGATATTCTCCTTCTAGTTGGGTTTGGAGCAGGTATGACATCAGCTAGTGCAGTCATTCAATGGGGAACGAATAATGAGTGAGGTCGCTCTCGTTACAGGAGCAAACCGGGGAATCGGACTGTCCATAGCGCAGAAACTTCATGCTGACGGGTACACAGTTATCGGAACCCACCGAACGAATCCCTCTTCAGCTGCTTCGTTTTCTTCTGTTAAGTGCGATATAACTATTCCAGAAAGCATCGAATCTGCATTTGATGAAATCGAAGCAGACTATGGTCCGGTTCAAATACTTGTTGCGAATGCAGGAATTACTAGGGATAACCTGTTACCTCGGATGACCGAAGAAGATTTCTCCTCAGTTCTTGAAGCTAATCTAACCTCGGCCTATCGGCTAACCAAGCGTGCTATTAAACCAATGATGAAACAAAAGTGGGGTCGCATAATCCTAATTTCTTCGGTGGTAGCTACTGGAGGGCAGGCCGGTCAGGCAAATTACGCCGCTTCCAAAGCAGGATTAATAGGGCTAGGCAGATCTATTGCTAAAGAGTTCGCTTCGCGCAATATTACAACAAACATTGTTACTCCGGGCCCTGTCCGAACAGACATGATTGAGGAATTATCAGACAAGCAAAGAGAGTCTATTCTTGACGCTGTCCCTCTTAAGCGCTTTGCGGAACCTGAGGAAGTAGCATCAATGGTCGCTTTTTTAGCTAGTAAAGACGCTGACTACATCACAGGAGCTATTATCCCTGTTGATGGCGGTCTTAGTATGGGCTGACATAATATTAAGTAATTAAGAAAGGTAGATATATGAGTGACGAAAATTTTGAAAGATTCAAGAGGTGCGCTGTTGAGGTACTTTCGGTAGAAGCTGATCAGGTGACTCCTGAGGCAAGATTTGCCGAAGATCTTGATGCCGATAGTTTGGATCTAGTTGAATTGGTAATGGAAATTGAAGAGGAATTTGACATCACTGTCGAAGAAGAAGAAATGCAAGACTTACCTACAATAGGTGACGCATTTAAGTTGATTTCAAGCAAGTTGTAATGGGTACTCGCGTTGCCATAACCGGATTAGGTGTTGTTTCAAATGCGGGTGTGGGAACTGAAGTTTTTTGGAATTCACTCTTAAATGGTGTTCCTGCACATGGATTTCATATAGCTGACTTTGATCCACTCCCATATTTTGATGGAAACGCTAAAGAAGCTCGCCGCGCGGACCGTTTTCAGCAATTAGCTTTAGCAGCAACACATGAGGCTATAACGCAAGCAGGCGAGTTTCTTGATGATCCAGAAGCAGCAGGTGTATGGATAGGAACTGGAATCGGTGGATTAGAGACTCTTGAGAAACAAGTGAATGTTTTAACTGAAAAAGGTCCTCGACGTGTTTCTCCCTTCCTTGTTCCAATGCTCATGTCAAATGCCGCTTCAGCTAGTGTTTCAATGAAATACGGGCTTCAAGGACCGTGTGAAACGACAGTCACTGCGTGTGCTGCGGGAACACACTCTATTTCTAGAGCCGCTGACTTAATTCGCTTCGGAAAAGCAAAAGTAATGGTTACCGGAGGTGCAGAAGCTACCCTTACCCCAATTGGAATACAGGGTTTTATAAATATGACTGCTGTTTCTAGTTCTGGAATAAGTAGACCTTTTGATCAAGACCGCGATGGGTTTATGCAATCGGAGGCGGCTGGTGTTGTCATACTAGAGGAATGGGAACACGCAGAAGCTCGGGGCGCTACGATCCTTGCCGAATTTCTAGGTTCGGGAAGTACTGCTGACGCTCATCACATTACTGCTCCGTCACCTGGAGGTAGCGGAGCGATCCGATGCATGCGGTTGGCTATTTCCGATGCAGGGCTTTCGCCTTCTGATATTGGGCATATCAATGCCCACGGAACATCTACTCCCTTAAACGATGCCGCTGAAGCTGGCGCAATCAAAGAGGTTTTCGGAACCGGAAATCCTTTGGTAACTAGTACCAAAAGCGTTACGGGGCACGCACTGGGTGCTGCTGGAGCCATTGAAGCCATCGCCGTAGTTCTATCTATGCTTCATGGAAAGATAACACCAACCCATGGGACTACAAACGTAGATAGTTCAATAGCGCAGATAAACCTAGTTACCGGAAAACCAAAAGATTGGGTACCTAGTCCCTCTTTAAGTAATTCTTTTGGATTCGGGGGACATAACGGAACGATCGTGATCGGACCAGTTACATAGAGAGAGAAACAAACAGATCATCACTCATTGGTCGATAACAACAAACATTAGTTCAGCGACACATGCTAATTCACCGTTAACACTTGCTTGACCTGTTGCTTTCCCAGCTCTTGCCGAAAGTCGACTGACCTCTATATATAGATCTAATGATTCACCGGGAGATACCTGTCGTCGAAACCGTGCCTTATCAATTCCGCCAAATAATGGAAGTTTCCCGTGGAATTGTTCATCCTGAAGAACCAAGTAGGCACCTAGTTGAGCTATAGATTCACACATAAGCACCCCAGGCAAAGTAGGGCGACCTGGAAAGTGGCCTTCAAAAAAAGGTTCATCAGAATCGACGACCCATACTGCTTTAGCCCATTTACCGGGCTCTAGATCTAGGATTTCAGTAAGAAAAAGAAATGGAGGGCGATGAGGAAGAACATCCTCAGGCTTAGATAAATTCATTTGCACCTAAAAATGCTTCAGGGGCCGTCAAAGACGGCCCCTGAAAGCAATCAAATCTAAAAGGCCGATGTGGAGGCTTTTGCAGCAGCCTTCAACTTCGATCCGGCAGATATCTTTATAGTGTTTGCCGCGGCTATTTGAATGGTTTCCCCTGTTTGAGGGTTACGTCCTGCTCGAGCAGCACGGTGACCTCGTTCAAAGGTAACGAAACCACTCAGGACGATTTTGTCACCGCCTCCGCAAACAGCACTTGTGACGGTGTCCTCAAGCCCTTTTAGGACTTTGTCAACGTCACTCTGGCTTACGCCTGTGCCGCCTGAAATAGCAGCAACTAACTCTGACTTATTCATATTTATCCTCCTGTGCCACAACCAGGCTTATCCCGGTCAGGCAATAACACGCTTTTGCGTATCTGTAGCTAAATTACACGTTTGTAGCTATAAATGGCGGTCATTCCCAAGTTTTTTCTTCAGATCAAGGTTTCTCTTACTGCACATGTGCCAAAAATGCGTAAGGGCCGCCCTAAGGCGGCGCTTACTAAATCGAAAAGATTTACCTTCCGACACCCTTTCCTAGAGCAGAAATTGCTGCATCTTTGATTGGGCCGAATGCAAGAATCAGTATTGCGAGACCTACATCAGTTCCGAAATCACCCATACCGAGAACCTCAGTATCAGTGCCGAAACCTGAAATGCCTGCATCTGTGATTACTACAAACAAATATGCCCAAATAAGGGATAGGTTTGCGCCGACTAGGGGAAGACCTTTAAGCATTCCTCCGACACCGGCCAAATCGAGAATACTGTCCAACACGGCGATAACACCCTGTAGCAGCATTCCCATGATTATTAGTGTGACAAATGTTGCCATCATAATTTTGAAAGCTCCTTGTTTAAATTAAACAACGGACCAGGGTCCTCAACGAAAGTCAATTTACCTGGCTGAACACTAATTTAGCCTTTTTCAGCATCTTGTGTGACGATGCTGACATTTTCTTTGAATTTTTATACTGAATCTACAGAAAAATCCCTCTGAACAGGGATAATGGTGGTTATCGAAATACAGGGGAAGAGGCTATTTATTGCAAAAAAACGGGCAAAAACACTACATTGCGTCTAAAGCTGCGCGAAATAGCCCTACTAAATTTCCAACTGATTCCGCCCCGCCTCCATCTAAAAGTTTCTGCACTATAGCCGAACCAACAATGCATCCATCGGAGACATTACTGATATTCTTCGCCTGTTCTGGATTGCCTATCCCCACTCCAACAAGGACAGGCTTATCTGTAATCTTCTTACATCGATCAGCGATCACGGTGGCACTGTCAGCCAGTTCTTCCCGTGCTCCAGTAATCCCCAACAAACCAACTGCATAGACAAATCCTTTGCTTTTTTGGCATATATCTCGCAATTGGACATCTGTTGTGGTTGGAGCGGCCAGAAGAATTGTTTCAATATCGCTTTGTTCTGCTGCTTCTATCCATGGTTTAGCTTCAATTAACGGCAAATCTGGGATGATGGCTCCGGAAATAGAGCTTTCTTTTAATGTGTTGGCAAATCTTTCTAAACCAAACCTGTAAACCACGTTATAGTACGTCATGACAGCCAAGGGAACATCAACATCGAGTGCACCGATGTCGTGGAGAATTTGAGCAGGGGTAATGCCTTTGGCCAACACTTCATCATTGGCCATTTGTATAGTTGGGCCATCCATAACTGGGTCAGAGAATGGAATTCCTATTTCTATTGCATCCGCGCCAGCTTCAGCAGCGGCCGAAATTGCCTCAAGGTAGCCGGTATAGCCTCCTGTTATGTACGGAACTAGGCATTTGCCGCCTTTACTGAGTTGCTTTGTTAGCGTGGCTTCTATACCTGCTTGTCTTCTGTTCATTTAAGAACGTCCATCATCTGGGCTGCATCTTTATCGCCCCTACCAGAAAGATTAAGTAGCACTGTCTTATCTGAGAGGGAAGCCCTCTCTCGACTCATCCATGCAAGGGCGTGGGCCGGTTCCAGTGCTGGAATAATCCCTTCTGTTCGTGAAAGGAGTTGAAATGCCTCAATAACTTCGTTATCGGTAACTTTCTCGTACCTGGCTCGCCCTATATCAGCTAGGTGTGAATGTTCTGGTCCTATTCCAGGATAATCAAGGCCAGCAGAAATAGATTCTGCTTCCAGAACCTGACCCCACTCATCCTGCATAAGATATGAGAGTGAACCATGAACTACTCCTGGGATTCCCCTATCAACCGCTGCCCCTCCCGAAGGTTCAACACCAACAAGTTCTGTATCAGTATCGATAAAGCCCGCGAAAATACCGAGCGCATTTGAGCCTCCGCCAACACAAGCTGTCACCACATCAGGCAGGTGACCCAATAATTCAAGGCACTGATCATGAGCTTCTTCTCCTATTACGCGATGGAATTCTCGAACCATCCACGGATACGGGTGTGGTCCCATAACGGATCCCAAACAATAATGTGAGTCTTCAACTGTCGCTACCCAGTCTCTCATTGCTTCATTAATGGCATCTTTAAGGGTTCGACTACCTGAAACTGCAGAGCGTACATCTGCCCCTAGCAGACGCATCCGAAAAACATTGAGAGCTTGCCGCTTGATATCGACTTCACCCATATACACGACACATTCCAGTCCGAATAGAGCCGCTGCTGTAGCAGTGGCAACTCCATGCTGTCCTGCTCCAGTTTCTGCAACTAATCGGGATTTCCCCATCCTTTTCGCTAGTAGCGCCTGTCCCAGCACATTGTTGATCTTATGAGATCCAGTGTGATTTAAATCTTCTCTCTTCAGAACAACTCGGTAGCCGAGTTCCTCAGAAAGCCGCTCACATTTCGTAAGTGGCGAGGGTCGTCCGGCATAGTGACAGAGAAGGTCGTCTAGTTCTTCTCTGAAATCAGTGGATCCCCAAGCTTCTCTAAAAGCTTTTTCTAGTTCTTGACAAGCAGGAACCAACGTCTCCGGAACGAACATCCCACCAAATTTCCCAAACCTGCCTTCTTCAGTTGGTTCATTCATCGCCATGTTGTGTCTTCTTCCCAGTTATAAGGCTCGTCATCATCAAATTCTAGATTTTCTGATGTCTTTAGTTCTTCCGCTGTTTCTTTGGCAGTTTGCACAAAGCTTCTCACCAAAATAGGGTCTTTGAGTCCTGGGGAGCGCTCAACCCCAGTTGAAACGTCAACCCCCCAGGGTTTAATCTTACGTATACCTTGAGCGACATTTTCTGGTGTCAGCCCTCCTGCCAAAATTAACGGGACACCCGGTGGGGCGTTTTCTGCCATTTGCCAATCAAAAACTTCTCCAGCTCCTGGACTTTCAGAATCTACCAATATTGCGTCCGCTTTGAATTCGTCAGCGGAATGAAATGCGTCAGAACCTGCTGTTACAGCTTTAAACACTGTCCTGACTTCTTTTTTGACCATTTGCACGTGCGTTGCTGATTCAACTCCATGGAGTTGGGCAGCCATTAAACCGGTTTCATTGACTATTGTTATTATTCTCTCAGGTAATTCGTTTTTAAAAACACCAACTGTAAGCACATCCGGTGGTAACCGCCGAACGATATCAGCAACTCTTGCGACTGGCACTTTACGTTCAGAAGGAGCAAAAACAAACCCAATAGCATCTGCTCCAACAGCAA
>MDTE01006753.1_pt1 | contig 21015 bp, 19 predicted proteins | sample 811231 | NCBI WGS metagenome assembly MDTE01 (sample SAMN05326651, study PRJNA326480) | marine metagenome | isolation source: seawater | place: Indian Ocean: Red Sea | collected 2010
CTATTGTTAGTGCTATGGTTCCAGGTTTAGGCACCACCTTAAAGTATTTTGTTAAGAAAGAAGGAAAAATATTTCTTGAAGCAGCAAATCCAGCTTATGAACCAATTGAATTAAATCCAGAAGAAGTTGTTTTTCAAGGCAAATTATTGGCTGTTTGGCGAAAAGTTTAAAATAAAATAATTATGAAGTCAGTTTAGTTAAATAAAACCATCCTATTATTTTTTCTTTGTAAATTGAAGAGTATTGATTTAGTAAAGCAATATCTCTATTAGTGCATTTCCCTTGCTCTATTAAGATAAATATTTTGTCGCATTTTTCAGATGAATCGCCACTAAAAAGGTCAATACTTTCAAATTTAATTTTCCTATTCTCAAATAAGTTTTTATTTAAATCTTTTTCTGAAATATTTTCATGAGGATAGGAAATTCCAAATTTTGTTTTTATGTCGAATTTGTTTGCATTAAATATAATTATTTTTTTAGCAAGTACTAAGTTGTCTGTGTATAACGTTTCTAAAAAAGGTATATTTAATTTCTCTTTAATGTCATCAAATTCAAATAATATTCCAGATTTTTTCTCTTTAATTATTGAATTTATAGAAGCGATAAATAAAGAGAACGCGAAAGATATCATAACTATGTTTTTCTTTTGAGGCCAAACTATTTCTTTTTCAATTGTTGGATTTGAAATCAGTTGCCAGGGGACTTGTTGTTTGATTTTTTCTAATTTAGAAACTGCTAATTTATCTTCAATATTTTTAAGTATACTTTCATTTCTTTCGGCCGTTTTCTTTAATTCTCTGAACTTGATTAATATTTTATTTGGCCTTTTTAAGGATGTTTTTAATTGGTTAATTTTATTTTCGAGAGTTTTTAGTTGTCTTGAATTTGGCCTTAATTTCGAGGAAAGAATAGTATATTGCGATTCATATTGTTCTAAAAGAGCGAACTGTTGCTTGTATCTTAAACCTGCCCCAGAACGTTTGATTACAGAGGGAGATAAACCCATAGAAGAAGTAATTTTATCAATATCTTTTATTGAAAAAGGTAAGTTAGTAGGCAATGAATTGTTTTCTATATTAACAAAGCCATCAATGTCCCCTAATCCATTTTCTATTGAAAAAATATTCAATGCTTTTCTGGATTCTAAAGCTTTGTTTTTTTGTATTTTTTCTTGAATTGTTAAATATTCAATCGTCCTCTCAATTGTTTTTTTTCTATCATCTTTTGAATAAGATTGATATTTACTTGAAATCATCTTGAGAACATCTAATATTTGTTTCTTATTTTCATTTTTGTAAATAACAGAAAGAACATTTGTGTCTTCAGTAAAAGATACTGTTAAATTTTCTCTTACCCAAGATTTATAATCTAATACTTTTTTTGAATTGTTTATTAACTCTTGTTCCTCAACATATTTAAAGACAGGTAATAAAACTGATGGACTTTTAAGAATCAGTTCTTGAGATTTTAAGTCAGATTCATTAAATGATTTTAAATTTAAGCCTAATAAAGAACTATTCAAGCTACTTAACCTGCCACTATTATCTCTTTCTTCTTGATCTTCTACTACGATATCAAAACGACCTTTATATATTGGTTTAGTAGTGAAACAATAAATTAGTGAAATGGAAGTAATGGTTGATGAAATTATTATTAATGATCTCCAATTCCTTTTTAAAGTTCTAAAAAGCTTACCAAGATCTAATTCTTGTGAGGTCTCAATATTAGACAGCTGGTCTTCAGAGTTTGTCATTTAGTCTGTAAAAATGTTGTAAAGAGCATATGAATTCATAATTGGTGTAATCACTTCTTTTAATGCAGTGGACGTTTTCCCCAGCAGAGTTTTATCTACTATAACTATATCCCCATCCAATAGTTCTGGATTTGATTCTTTTTTTGAGTTTTTTACGGAACTGTATTTATAAGTCTTTTTTTCATTTTTCCCAGTTTTTGAAAGTCTTATAAGATTGACCTGACCAGTGTAATAGCCTTCACCACCAGCACTCGCTACACCTTGAAATAGGGTAGTGCCCTGTCCTAATACTTTTAAACCTGGAAAATTTACATTGCCAGAAATATACACAGTGATTTGATCAGGCATCAAGTTTGTTTGAGTCACAGAAAGGACTTGATCTTTCAGCATTTTGGGACTCTTGGGAATAAATATGGTATCGCCATCCATTAACCTTATATTTGTTGATTGATCTCCATCGATAAAAAGGCTTAAAAAATTGATATTTGCTTTAATTTTCCCTCCGCCTTGAGATAAAGAATTATTCCTTATTATTTGTATGTTCGATATATCGGCATAATTAGTTATTCCGCTACTTAGTTTTAAAACGTCAAAAAGTTTTGGACTAGTGTAATTTTTAATAGGCATAATAGGATCACCCTCAGAAGGCATAAATCCTGGGAGGCCGCTATCAATTCCTGGATATTCAATGCTGTTAGATCCCTCTTCATAAAAGAGAGTGTATAAACCAGGCTTTCTTACTTCACCTTGTACGAAAACCGTTACTGGTCTGTAATAGGCAATGGAAATTTGTATTTCAGGTTCATAAATAAATTTTTCGTATTGGCTTGTTAATAGTTTTTTTAGTTCACTTATTGTTTTTCCCTTAACATAAACACTGTTTAATTCAGGCAAAAATATGAAGCCTTCAGGATTAATAGCATATTTTTTGGAAAAGATTTTTAAACCAGAGAAATTGATGAAAATGACATCTCCTGAACCCAAAATATATTTTGGATTTAAATTACTTTTATTTAGTTTTAATTGATTTTGCTGAAGCGCTTCTTTTGGGAGTTGATTTTTAGCAAAAGATATTGAATCAAAATGAAAGAAATTTAATAGTATGAATATGTAGAATATTGATCCTTTTATTTTGCGTGCTCCAAAAAACATTTATAGAACAATTTTTAAACTATTTTATTATATATTAAAAAGCAATATATTAGATTAATTCTTGAGCTTTTGTCTCCTCATTTTGTCTTCTTAAGATAAAGTCATTTAAAAAAATCGAAAGATAATTAAAGTTTATTCTTTAGAATTTTTTAACTAAATTTACTCAATTTATTTGATATTTCAAAGGAGATTATTTAATTTGTCTATATTAAAAAAGGTATTCATAAATTTGATCCAAAACAAAAATTAAGTTTTTATTATAATATCGATTAATAATTCAAATCTATCTTGAAATTGATAAGTAAAAAATTAAAAATAAATTTTTTAAAAAACTTTTTAATATTATTGTTCTTTTTTTCAATTTCTTTTACAACTAGTTTCCAAACTTTCAAATACTTTGAACTTGAAGATGCCATTGATCCAAAGAGCTATGTTCAAATGTCTAGAGGTGAATATAATGTTAATCCTACACATAAATACAGATTTGTAATTCCCAAAACCGTTGAATTAATAAGACCAATAATTTCTAAAATTGATTTGCCCTTATATTACGAGGGAAAAGAAAACGAAATTACAAATGAAGATAAAATCAAAAATGATAAATTATTATTTTTCTTAGTCAACTTGACTATAACTTCCTTAACAGCATATTTTACTTATTGCTTTATTAAAGATCTAGGTTTAGGAAAGTTTAATAGTTTAATAGGGGGAAGCTTATTTTTATCTATTAGATATATTGTCTTAAGCACGTCTATTCCAATTGTAGACAGTCTGCAATATTTTGCTGTAATTTTATACTCAATTTTTTTATTAAATAATCAAACAATTAAGTTATCTTTAGTTTTGCCATTAATGATAATTTCTAAAGAAACCATGATCCCTTTGATATTTCTCCCTTTAATTAATAGTAGTTTAAATAGGAAATTTATAATTTTATCTATTTTAATATCAATTCTTTTTCTAATTTTTGTTCGACAACAAATTTATAGTCCTAGTGATCAGCTATCTATAAATTTACTCGAAAATATAATGATTCATTTTGATAAATCATTTGAAAGATTAATTAATTTATTTAGTATTAAAGGTTTTGTAAAACTTTTCTCTGGTTATGGAGTCATTCTGTTTTTTGCGATTTTAGGTTATATAGATAATCTGAAAAGAAAAGATTTTTATTTTCCTTTAAAAATCAAATTTTTGGTACCATACTCTTTATTTCTTTGCCTATTATCGAATGATTCAGGAAGAATGTTTACAATTTCCTTTCCTGTAGTAATTCCTTATTCTCTATATTTTATTAATACGAGATTATTGAATATAAAAAAATATGATTTCTAAATTCAAAGATCATGCTATTAAATTAGATTAAAAAGTTTTCTTAAAATTCAATTTTTTTATAAATAGTAAACCCAATAATGCAGGAACCAGATATCTTGAAGTGAATAAGATTCCAAACAAAAGTGGTTTTATTTCTCCATAAAATGGCTTAAGTAAAATAGTTAGAGTAAGCTCTCTAGTCCCGATGCCAGCAAATGATATTGGAATCAATCCTGATAATATTGTTATACAAATAACTAATATTCCAGACAATGAGAAAAAATGCATTTGTAGAGCATTCCCAAAAATAATCAATTGCAATATATTTAAAAGCCAAAAAATTAAACTACAAAGTTGGTAGATAAAGAATTTTTTATGCTTGTTTTGATAATCAAATTTAATTTTATTCAAAATTTTGTGGAATTTAGAATTTATTGTTTTTGTTATAATTTCAAAATTGATAAATGGGCTAATTATTAGGAAAATAGCGAAAATTAATATTAAAAGAATATTTAACAAGCTATTCTGGAAAATAAATATATCGCACTTAATATTTTGAGAGAAAGAAATGCATTTAGATGAAAATTTAAAAAATAAAAGAGTAGTTAAAGTTATACAAAGAAGTGAAAATAAATCACTTATCTTTTCATATAAAGTATAGGTATGAAGTTTAAAAGGATATTTTGCTTTGTCTAACTTTTCGCAAATAATACCTTTACCAAAATCAGCTAATTTGGAGGGTAGTACTAGGTTAAAAGTTGAAGCAATAAAGAAACTTTCGATCGAGGTCCTCAACTTAGGATATGGCTTAATTTCAAGGAATTTCGCAAAATAACTATATTTAAATCCACTCACAATACCAAGTAAAACATTTATTAGAAATCCTAAAATTAAAAGATAAATATTTGAATTTTCTAATACCGTCTGAAATTCTTTTAAATCTATTCTTCTGTATAAAACTATCAAGATAGTAATTGAAAAAGTTATTAGAATTAAAAATTCGAATAATTTTCGTTTCTTTTTTTGCATGATAAAAATCTTATACTTTCCAATTTCTCTCTATGAATATGTTATTTTCTTTGATGATTATTCTTTTTTGATTAGGTTCTGTTAATGATAAAAAATAAGGGTGAAATATTCTACTCATTATGACATGTCTATAGGTGCTAAATGAAGTTTCAATAGAATGAACAAAATTCTTTTCACCTTTGAAAATTTTATAAGAATCATAAACAGTTAATCCATTAATTGAAAATTTGAAGATTCTAGAGAATTTTCTCTTTTTAGTTGTCTTGCTCTCAATCAAAATTCTTTGCATTAATTTGCGTATTTGATTTGGGAAAAATCTACCAATAGTTCCCATAACTAATCTTAAAAGAACTAATTTTGGCGAAGTCATTAGTTCTGATTTACTTTTAATCATGTAACCTTCAATCTTTAATTCTTTATCATTTATCCATTGAAAATTTATTTTATTGTTTAAAGTATTGGCAACATATATCTTTCTTTGCAGTTTTAATGCATTTTGTGTGTCCTGGAATATAAATTTGTCATTTTTATAAAGTCTAAACAAACCCCCCATTTTTATTGATACATGTGTTGTTGCTGAACCATGTTTTATCCAAAGATGTCCAGAATTGGGGTAAAAATTTATTTGTTTTACTTTTGTAGTTTTACCCAAAAAATATAAAGTATCTTTTTTATTATCTATTTCGTCTAATGAAGAGCGTTCTAAAATATTATAAGTTAAAATATCGCTCCATAAATGATGTTGAATAATATAATCATCTTTTACTTGATATGGATTTGATAAGAATCTAGATTCTAAAAGTTTTATGACTTTATTTATTTGTTTTTTATTCTTATTTTCTATTGCATAAGTAAGTATTCCATGAGCAAAACAATTCCAAGTGCCTCTAGAATATAATTCACCACCTAAATTTCCATCTGGTTCTATTGAATCAATTATTACTTTTGCTTCAGCGTTTATTAAATTATCTAAGAGATTCTTTTCTTTTTTGTGAAACTTTTTTAGATTCAAAATACACGAAAAAGTTAGAGTCTCATACCCAATATCTAATCCTTCATATTCTTCAAACCATCCTTCATTATTTCTCCAAGAGATTAAACGTTTAAGTCTTTTTAAAGATGAGAAATAAAAAAAATCATTTTTAAAAATCTTCGCCGCTTTTGCTAACACAAGACAAATTAATGCTTCATGATTAGATAATTTACCTGATTCGGAATTCATTGCTAACCATTCGATTCTTTTTTTTAGTAAATAAATAAATTCCTTTTTCAAGAGTTTTTTATTTATTTCAATGCAGCCTAATATTGCGTATGCGGTAAATGCAGTAGCTCCAGAGGCCTGCTCATATGGGAAATAATCATCAACACTTCCATTATCATTTTGTGTCGCCAGTGAAAATTTTGCTCCATTCTCAATAATCTCTAAGATATTTTTTTTACTTTTAAAAGAGATGTTTCTGTAAATATTATTTTTTAAAGCTAAAAACATTGGAAATATAGCTTCTTGTGACATTCCAGAGGGGAAATCTTTAATTTTATATTGCCAATAATGTCTATCAAAACATCCATATGTTTTTGAGTAAGGTGATTTATCAACAAGAGTTAGAAGATGGTTTGAACTATCATATATATTTCTTTTTAAGGCTAATTTTATTTCTTTTATTTTACTTCTCACAATTAATGAAGGTATTAAAGTATAACGTTTTTAAATTTATTATAATATTTGAATATTGATAAAACAATTGAATAAGCTACATAAGAAAAATTAGTAATTCTTTTTAAGTAATTTATAATCAAATCATCATTAAAACCAATAAAAATAGAATCAAAATAATAATTAATTTTATAAAATATTTTTTTATTACAATGAATTTATATTTAAATATTAATCGGATAATTGTTAGTACAGAGGCAAAAATATATTGAGTATTGCTTTTGATTAATCTTGATTTTCTAATAGATTTATTTGTTCTAATTGGTATCGTTTGGATTTTTATATTATTGAAACTTGATTGGATAATATTTTCGAGAGTGTAAGTATATTTTTCAGTAATATTTATTTTTTTTGCTGCATATCTACTAAATGATCTAAACCCGCTAGGGGCATCTTTTATATCAGTATTACTTAATATCCTAATTACAAAACTTCCAAGTAACTGTAGACACTTTTTTATAAAACTAAATTCCTCAGATTTAAATATTTGTCTATCTCCTATAACCATATCTGCTTTTTTTTCTAGGATTGGAATGATTAACCTTTCAATATCTTTTGCTTCATATTGATTATCTGCATCTGTATTAACAATAATAGATGCTCCCAATGATAAGCATTCATCAATTCCCCTTTGAAAAGTGTAAGCCAGACCTCGATGCCTGCCATGAGAAATAATATGATTTACATTTATTTTTGAAGCTATTTTCAATGTCTGATCGTAACTTCCATCATCTATCACCATTATTTCCCAAATTATATTTTCATTGCCTGGAAAATTAAAATTAGAAATTGCAGAATTTATAGCATCAACAGCTATGGGCAATTGAAGCTCTTCATTATAACAAGGTATTTGAATGATAACTTTCAAAAAATTTTATCCTTTTTAAAAATAATACATTTAAAAAATGGTGTTTTGGAAAATGTTGAAATTATTTATTAATCCTTATTCATTTAGCTTAAACAAAATATTAATGCACAGCTAAATTTTGCTCATAATTGATTAAAGAAACTCTTTAAAGTAATATAATTTTATATTAGAAAAAAATCTTTAGGATAAAAAAAGACTTTTTTCAAAAACATGGGGCCATAGCTCAGCTGGTAGAGCACCTGCATGGCATGCAGGGGGTCAGCGGTTCAAGTCCGCTTGGCTCCATAAGCATCTTCTATAGTTAGAAAATAAGTTTGAACAAAATACAAATTATAAATTTAAATCTCAACAATACCTAGAAAAAGAAATTAAAAAAATATTTATATTAATTATTGTCCAATTTTTTAAATAAGTTTTATATTATTAGATTGTCTTTTATAGTATCCATATAAAATTTAAAATCTAAGTTATTTTTTAGAAAAACTCTGATAAGACAGTCCAAAGAATCTTAATTTCTAATATTATACCTGAACCATATCTTGAATCTCCAGAACGTTTTTTATTATCAATATTAAATGAGCAAATTTTTAGTTTATTTTTTATTGCTTTTATCAAGGTTTTTGTTCCAATAGATTGAAATGATATTGCAATACTTTTTCTCTTTAACTTACTTAAGTTATACCCTTTAAAACCTGATAACGGATCCGATATATAAAATATTTTTTTAAATAAGAAATGAAGTATATCTTCTGAAAATCTATTTCTTTTCTCTCTTGCTCCGACTACAACTAAATAATCCTTATTTAGTAAATTTATCATTGCTGGAATAGATTCCGGAGGATGTTCTCCGTCACTATCGAATGTAATTAAGAATTTATATTTATTTTCAATAGCAAACTTTAAACCTTTACTAAGACTTTTTTCGTAACCAAGATTTTTATTATTCTTTATTACTTTTATCAAAAAAATTGCTTCTAGTTTGTCGCAACCTTTATCTGTAGAACAGTCATCAATTACTAATATATCTACTGGATATTTTTTTAGACTTGCAACAATATTATTAATAGTTTCTCCTTCATTAAAAGTAGGTAAGACTATTAATGTATCAATCATTGTAAAAAAATATATTGTTTAGAAGTTGTTTTTTGTCCTCAAGTTCAATTCTTGATTTATGCATAATTTTTTTACTATCCATTCTTAAATCATTTTCTCTATGGATATTATCTTTATAACTTCTAACTTTTACTCTGAAATTCTTTTTTTCAAAACCTTTAAAATAAAAGATCTCCTCGGCAATATCAGCTTTAGAGAAGCCCTCTTTGCAACCAAGATTATAAATATCATTGTAGTTACCTATTGTAATAGGAGGGATTATCTTAGTAGCAAACTTTCCAGAACAGGGAGAAAAAAAGACATTTTCATAAAGTTCTAAAAACTTTTCTTTTTTTCTAACTTCAATTAATTTCTCTACCCAACCTCTTTTTCTATTTTGGGGATCCATACTTAAAAAGTTTAATCTTATTACAGAGCCGCCAAATGATAAAGCATTATCTTCAACAAATTTTTTGCTTCTCCCATATTGATTTATTGGGATATTATGTTCATTCTCTGAATGAGGCCCAATACCAGCATAAACTTGATCTGATGAGATGAAAACATAAGGTAAATTTATGCACTTGCAAATTGAAAAAATACTATTAGATAAATCGTAAAGATCATTTTCAAGATGTTTGTTATTTTCCCAAGCACTTAATTTTATTTCCCAAGCTGCGTGAATTAAAATATCACCCGGTTTATAAATTTTAACGATTTTATCTTTAATATTTTTTTTATCAAAAACTATATCGTTATTTGAACTTCTCCCTAATGTAATAACTTTATTTTTATACGTTTTTTTAAAACAACTTCCCAATAAGCCAGAACCTCCAAAAATTAATATTCGATTCAAATTCATTTAAAGAATTCAATAGTTTTTCTGAGTGCCATAGCTTGAATTTCGCAAGACTCTTCATCCCAATAGTTCGTTTTAAATTGTAAAAGTCTATTTTCTAATTTTTCTGCAATGGGACAACAACCAATATTGTTTTGAGACCAATAGGAGTCAGGGATGAATTTTTCTCTCCCTAATATTTGCTTATTTTGAATTAATGGTTCTTTATAAGTAAGCATCCATGGTGCGTAAATTCCGTCTCCACCATTTTTAGAAAATTCATTTTTAAAATCAATCCATACAATATCCTCTCTGAGTTTGGCTACCCAAGTCCAGTAAGTATTTATGTATTCATTAGGACTAAATTGTCCTTTTAATACTCCATCAGAATTTTTAGCTTCTTCTTCAAATCTATTTGCGACTTTAATGCGCGCATTAACAAGCTTGTCGATTCTTAAAGTTTGTGCATATGAGACAGCAGCACATAATTCTGACATTCTATAGTTCCAACCCATACAAATGTGTCTTGCGTATCCTGGCTTTTGTATATCTTTTTTCTCGATTTTTGACTTTTTTGCAGTTAATCCTGCATAACCTAATGATTGAATTCGCCTTATTTTTAAAGCTAGATCATCATCATTAGTAGTAATTAACCCACCTTCGCCTGCAGTAAGATGTTTTGAACTTTGGAAGCTAAAACTCCCTACATCGCCCAATGATCCAACATATTTATTTTTGTATTTACTTAAAAAAGCTTCCGCATTATCCTCTATTATTTTGATATCTCTATTACCAATAACTTTTTTTATAGAATCTATATCGGCAGAAAGTCCGTATAAAGATACAGTAATTATTGCTTTAGTTCTTGAAGTTATCTTTTTTTCTATATCGGTTGGGTCAATAGTAAATGTTTGTTCATTTACATCTGCAAAAATCGGAATAGCATTTGCCTGAAAAACGGCAAATGTTGTAGCAGCCATTGTTAATGGTGGAACAATAACCTCGTCACCAAAGCCAATTCCCATTGCTTCAAGAGCTGCATGCATAGTTGCAGTTCCGTTTGTGAAAGCTATAGCATGCGAAACACCAATTTTTTCTGCAAATGTACTTTCTAATAATTTTGTATACTTTGCTCCTGAAGAAGTTCTAAATTGTTGGTCAAGTACATCGAGTACAAAATTTTTTTCGAGGTTAGTTATTCTTTCCAATTAAAAATCCTCTCTTAATGATTTAAGATAACCTTCGTTTCTAACTGTATTAGATAAAAAGTATTTTTTAAATTCTATTTTACAATTCAAGCAATTGAAAATTTCTTCACTATTAAGCTTATCCCCAAATATTTCCCAGAGCCTATTCATTCTTAAGAGGTCCTTATCATAATCAACGGTCAATCTAGCCCAGCTATAGTCTTTTTTTAATTCCTCTGAATGATATTTAAATAAATTAAGGTTATTCCAAATATATGGAGTAACATGTTCTTTCTCTGATAATAATTTGGATTCTTTGGAAGCTAAATCTAAAGCTTTTCTTGAAATTAATTCAATATCTAATCCTTCTGGGAATGTGGGATTTATTGTATTAGAAATATAATCAAGCTCTTCTTTAATAGACATATCGATGAACTTTTCTATTAACCATGTTGGTTTGAAAGGATCATCTGATGTCAATCTGATTATGGTGTCTAATCTAAATTCTTTTGCTGCATTAGAAAATCTAGAAAGCACATCATTTGTGTCCCCCCTAAAAACTTTTACGAATTTATTTTTTTGATATTTTCTGACAAGCCAATCATCAGCTTTTTCCCTGGTTGTAGCAATCACCACAAGGTCAATTTTTTTACATTTAGATGCTGCCGCAACACATCTTTCAATTAGTTGCTTATCTCCTATAGCTAGTTTTATTTTTCCTGGAAGCCTGGAAGAAGAAGTTCTGGCCTGTATAATCGCACCTATTTTTTTATTTACCATTTTCTTGGGTCTACTAAGGGAGAATCTAATTTAAAAGATTTTAGATTATCAATATTAATATTTTTATTAATTGAATTAAAAAATTCTTTAATTTGAATACTTTTATCAACCCCAATTACTATATTTGAATAAGGCATATTTTTTATGTAATTCACTGCTAAATCATACATCTTAATTCCCCTTTTCTTACTTTCTAAAATTACTTTTTTTTGATGATTTATAACTAAGTTTGGAATTGTTTTTTTGAAGTTTATAATTTCGTTCGGAATAATGCCCTGTAAAAAAATACTTCTAACGTCTATGCATAAAGAAAATTTTTTAAAAAATAAAATCTCTTCATATGGTCTTTGAAGATATAAATTATCAGGAATTTGAATCCGATCAATTGATTCAATTATATTTGAGTTAATATCGTTTGTATCATAAATGGATAACCCCATTTGTTTTGTAAAACCCTCTTCTTTAAGTATTTCTGATATCTCTTTGAATAATTCAATTTCATTTTTTTTTTCTAAAATATCATGACAATATATATACTTAAATTCGTTTTTGCCCCAGTTTTTTAAAGATGAATTTAAAGATTTAAGTAATTTATCTAACAAATCTCTTTTTTTTAAATTATTTTCTTTAATACTTATTTTTGTACCAATGTCAAATTTACTAAGTAGATCTCTAGAAATATTTTTTTGCTGGTTATTGTACTCATAATTTATTGCCGTATCAATGGTTTCTATTTTATGCTTTGTGCAAGAAGATAAAATTTCTTCAATATTTTTAATAGAGGAATTTGCTTGAGTAACTCCGTAAGTTCTAAAAAAGTTTGCAGCTCCAATAATTGCATTAATCATTGCCAAATTCTTTTTCTATAAGATTTCTGAGCTCTTGAATATTGAGAAAATGATTATTTTCACCTGATGTATATTTAAATCCAAGGGGAACTTTTTTGGCATTAAGTTTCTTAAGATTATCTTCTTGATTTTTACTATATTTTCCGGGAGGCATAATTATATAAAAATCACCTATATCCCAGGTATAAGTTCCTTCAGCTTCGCTTATCATACTTTCATGTATCTTCTCACCAGGTCTGATTCCAATTAATTCAATTTCATTATCAGGACAAATTGCTTTTGCTACATCACATATATTATAGCTAGGTAATTTGGGAACATAAATTTCTCCTCCTTTTGCAGTATTTAGAGCAAAATTTACTAAAGATATTCCTTCGTCAAGAGTAATAGTAAATCTAGTCATTCTTTTATCGGTTATTGGTACTTTTTGGTTAATTGAGATATTTCTAAAGAAAGGAACTACTGATCCTCTTGAACCTATAACATTTCCATATCGGACTAAAGAAAAAACAGTTGCTTTTTTTCCTGAAATATGATTTCCAGCAATAAATAATTTATCAGAGCATAATTTTGTAGCACCATAAAGATTTATAGGAGCAGATGCTTTATCTGTGCTTAAAGCTACTACCTTTTTTATATTCTTTTCAAGACAGCACTCTACTAGATTTTGGGCACCGTAAATATTTGTTTTTATGAATTCAAAAGGATTATACTCAGCAGCAGGAACTTGTTTTAATGCCGCAGCATGAATCACTGTATTAATTCCCTCTAGAGCCATTGATAATCTACCTTTATCTCTTATATCCCCTAAAAAGAATCTTATTCCTGGATACTTGGATTCTGGAAAAAGTTTACTCATTTCATATTGCTTTAGTTCATCTCTACTAAAAACAACTAATCTCTCTATATTTGGATTATTTTCTAATGTCTTTTTGACAAATCTTTGCCCAAAACTTCCTGTGCCTCCAGTAATTAATATTCTGGTTGCATCCAATGCTTTATGCATTCGCAAATTATTTGAAAATAATTAATATTAGCACAGCTTAATTAGCAATTTTCATGATTTTTTAATCTAATTTATATATGTAAATTTATATTTAATTTAAAAGGGTTTTTTTAATTGTGTAAGGCAAGATTAAAATTCTCAAATAAATCTTTTGTTATCGATTTTATTGTCAATTGTTTAATATCTTTATTATTAGTAAAACCATTTAAAACTTCTGAAGCTTCATTGAGTTTTTTTATTCCTTTTTTGGGATTATTTTTATTAAAAGCATCAAAACCATCTCTAACAGTATCAATGATTTTTGACTCTATAGAAGCATGCATACCTTTTGATGAAATAAATGCATTTTCAACGAATGGTTGTATCCGTTTTTTTGTCTCTAATATCAGTTTTTCATTTTTAATTATGGTTTTAATTAAATCACTGATAGTATGTTTAGGATTTAAATGTAGTATATTTTCTATATAGTTAAAGTCATCTTTAGTATCTAGTGAGAAATTAAGCATTGATAAATTAGTATTAGATTTTATATTCAAAACCTTATTTCTTTTTTTGCTTAATAATAATTTATTAAAGCAATGCTCTAACTCCGAGTTATGAAGATCGTCTAGATCTAAACTTAAAAGCCACGATTTTGATACAATATTAAATTCAATGCCAGCAGGAAAAGTATTTGGGAAATATGACGTTATTAACTCATATTTTTCTAAATTTTTTTTGTTTAAATAATTTGTTAAGTTTTCAAAAAATTCAAAATCCATCAATGGGCAATCGGAACCTATCAATGCAATTTTTTCCTCTTTTGGAAATTCTTTTGCTAAATTTATAAGCCTTTTTAGTACATAAATTGGATGACCTCTCCTATAATTTATCTTTTTTAATTGGCAATAATTTACTATTTCATTATCTACAGTAAGCGTAGATGTGAGTACAAAAATTTTGTCGTTAGAAATAATTTTATTTGCCTTATCAACTAATCTCTGAATAGAATTTTTACCATTAAGTTTTAGAAGAGGTTTGCCTGGAAGTCTTGATGAAGACATTCTTGCTGAAATAGCTATTAGCATATGTTTAGTAAATCTTCTACTAACTGAGTTGTTTTTATAGAATATTCTAAATCAATTTTTTCAATTTGATCTATTTTTTTGTTAATTAAGAGGTTCCAGAGATCAATTAATGGAGATGATTCTTCTATGAAATTAGTCAAATTAATAAGACTTTTTTGACTTTTATAAGTATTGTCTTGTCCTACTTTTGACATAATTATTTTTGTCCCTGAGTCATAACAATTTATTCTTGCATTTTCAAAAATTAAATCTATTTCAAAAAAACTAAAGAATTTCTCATTAAGTCCATTAAAAGAAATGATTTTATTTTCTTTTATTACTTTAAGGTCAAATTTTAATGTGGGATCTGATTTCGAATAATCAATTAGAAAATGATTCTTATATTGATTATTTTTTATATCTATCTGACCAAATAAAAATTGTAAGATATTAATGGCATGTGAGGCATTGTTTCTAACACCTTTTGTATAATAAATATTTCCAGCTTGTAATTTACCAAGTTTATTGCTTTCATAAATTGATTTGATTTTTATCCAATTTTTATCAAGACGTCGTTGGTAATTTACAAATATTTCTACTTTAAATTTATTTTTTAATTCTTTTAATTTAAGTTGTTGCTTTAGATTTTCGCAACAAGGTTTTTCACAAATAATCAATTTTGTGATTTTTTGGGTAATTATAAATTCAATTATCTGAAAATGATATGCAGTATTTGTTGCTATTAAAACTAAATCGTAAGTTTTATTTTTTAAATTTGCTAAATCTTTAAAGTGCTCTCCCACTAAGCCCCATTTCTTTTTCATTTTAAAGTAATTAGCGTTGTTTTTTTCTAGAACATCAATTTTTAGATTATCTTGAGATAATTTATTAATTGCGCCAAAATGAGTAAGGGGTTTTTTAGAAGTAGGACTATCATATCCTCCAGTAATATTTCCACAACCAGCTATTAATATTTTCAAAATAAATTCAGTTTAAGTCTTAAATCTTCCAAATTTTTTAACTCTTTTATTGATCTTATATAATTACTTAGTTTAAATTCGTTTTTGTTGTTATGCCAAGTATATACTTCACATCCATTCCTAGATGCATCTATAAGAAAATTAGAATCTATTCCTAAAAAGATAGGTTTTCTTTTGATTATTTCAGTGTTACTTAGATGTTTGCTATCCACAAAACAATTTAAGTTTTTTATTTTATCTGGAATTTTCCATCCAGAATCTTTCAAATGAGGATGAATTCTAATAGTAAATTTCAAATTATTTTCATTTTTTAGAATATACGCAACCTGATTCAGAAATATTTCTTGAGTTTCCCATGAAGCTTGATCAAGAATAAATTTGCATGGTTTGTCGTACCACTCTGTAATGAATGCGATATTTATATCCTTTATTTTTTCATTTATTTCTGATCTTTCATCTATGAAATTAGGTTCTTCAAAAATTGGAAAAATCATTATTTCCCCTTTAAATCCTTTATCAATAATTCTTCTCCTACATATATCGGATCTTACTATTATCTCATTAGGAGCATATTTTAATATTTGGCCTGTTAACTCATCACTAAATCTTTGCCAAGGATTAGTAAAATGATCAACAAATCCTATTACTCTACATTTTTTTTTCGTAGCTAATTCAATAAAGTTTTTCCCTTTATCATAATTTATGCCTGGACATATGATGAAAATATCATCAATGTTATGGTTATTTATTTTATAAATTATCTCATCTCGAGATTTGGTAAGATATAACTCTTTTTTGTTAAAAAGTTTTAAATCTTCATTTCTTTTTACATATTTTTTAAAATCCTTTAATGCATTATATCCGCCATATTCAGCTCCATAAAGAAAAATCATTTGTTATCAATTATTCTTGATTCTTTTGATGATTGTTCTAGAAGATTAATGATTTTTTGAATAATTAAAGACTTTTCAATACTGTGATTGGAATTCAAGGCAAATTTCTTATTGGCGACTGAATTAATAAAATCTATAACAGGTGAACCTAAATAACCTCTATTTAAGGGACAAATATTTTGCCATTCATGAATATCAGGGTATTTACTTTCCCAAGAAGTAGATTTGAAAATATTTATAGGTGAGTCATACGCTTCAATAGTTGCTAAATCTCCAATAATTCTAATAGATGCGTTCATATTTCCAGCATTTAAAGAGTCTTTTATAGCAAAAGAGGATTCAAATCTTGCTACTAATCCATCTTTAAAATATAAATCATAATTAAAAGACTTTTGATTAGTATTTGGTCTGAAACCACAAAAAACTGCTTCTGGCTCATCCTCTAATAAATCTAATACAAAAGATAAATCATGAGGAGCGAGCCAATATCCCTCAAAAATTTTGCCTTTTATTCTTTTTCTCCTGATTTGACTTGAATCTCTTTTTGAAGATATAAAACCTATCTTCCCGCATTCTCCATTACTTACTCGGTTAAATAAATCACGATATATCGGATTAAAAGCTAGCGTGTTACAAACTTCTATTCTTATGTTTTTTTCTTTTGATAATTTAAATAGTTTTTGAGCTTCTTCATAAGAGGAAGCTAGAGGTTTATCTATCAATATTGGGATTTCTAGTTCTGAAAGTTTTTCAATAATTTCATACCTTATCCATTCTGGTGTAGTAACAATTAAAACATCAATCTTTCCCCTAATATTTTCTAAAGAATTTGAGTAAATTTCTGATGTTTTAATAGAAGATATATTTTCATTAGGTTCACTTTCATATTTTTCAGAAATTATTAATTTCACTTCCGCCTCTGAATAATCATCAATTGTTTGTTTGTAGAGTTTTCCCATTTGACCTAGACCAACTAAGCCAACCCTCAAATTACTAGTTTCCATACTTTCCTAATAATATTTTTATGCCTTGGCATGCTTCAAACACACTTGGTAATTGATGTTCTTTGTTATCAGAAAATAATAGCAATTGATCAATACATTTATTGTAATAAGTCCCATCAAGTTCGATATATACTTTTTGTCTGGAATTGTCTTGATTGGTGTATTCTATACTATAAAATTCTTCATCATTATCAACTAAATTCAAGTTAACTTCATAAAAGTCATTACTTATTATTAGAAAATTTCCACAATCTTTAACTGAAAAGTTATTTTTTTGGGATAAATTTTTGTTCTTTATGATTTGGAAAGCAATTTCAACTACATGAGAACCATAAAAAAGGGGAGATAAAAATCTTGGATCTTTACCTATATCATTTGCCCTAAGTGGTCCGCTAACTTTTATTAATCTTAAGGAATTATCTCTATTTAATTTTTCTAGTTCTTTACAAAATCTTAGGGGGGAAAATGAGGTTATTTTATTGAAATCAAATTTATTCTTCAATTCTAAAATAGAATTTACTTCATTTAAATCTTGAACAATTGGTTTATCAATAAATATTTTCCCTTTATATTTTTCTAACTCAATAATCTTTTTTAAAACTGGTAAATGTTCGTTTGCGAATCTGTTGGTTATCATTATCAGATCAGATGAATTAACCATATCTTCAAGTGATAAATTAGAAAGACTTTTAGTGCTCGTAATTTTTTTTAAAGGTGCATTTTCATTTAGGTAAGAACATTGAAATCCTCTATTGATAAACAAATTGCTATAAGCTTCAAAATGAGTACTGTTTCTTCCAATTAAACCTATCTTCATATTAATTCCCACTTGACATATTCTATACCTCTTGTTTTTTCTTTATCAGCACCATAGAAAACACTTAAAAACTTATTTGGTTCTATCTCTAAAGTGGAAGGATATCCACAATCCCAAAGGTCGAATTCTCTTGATAAAAATTCTTGAAAATCCCAATTCTTTCCGTTATTTTCGCTGATTGCTACTTTTACTCCATAAGGTTCTTTTCTATAACCATATGTCATTACAAGCCTACCTTTAGAGTCTTCTATTAAATTAGCCGGTTGACCAAAAATTCCTATATCAAAGGGTTTTGACCAGCAAAGACCTCCATCATGGCTATAACAAAGATAAATTTTACCAACTCCTCCAACCGGCATAAAGGTATCATTGCTTGTATAAAAAGTTGTGTCTCCTCTTATGGCAGCAAGTAAATGCCCATTCCCTAGGTTGACCAAAGATGCCTCGTTAAAATTAATTCCATGTAATTGAGAATATTCACCCTCGGAATCGATAGCAATAATACTGGTGTAGCTCCATGTTTTACCTTTATCAAAAGATCTATGCAAAACGCAAACATCAGATCTTTCAGGGGCACCAAAATAACCTGGCATAATGAGGGAGCTATCTTCTAGTTCAATAATTGGATCCCTGCCACATGTTAATCCGTATTTTTTACTCTCTACAGTAGAAAGATAATCCCATGTTTTACCATCTTCGGACTTTAGAACAATTTGCCCAATAATATTTGTCACTAATCCATGTTCAGCTCTATGAGAAAAGATTTTCGTACTTTCCTTTTTTTTATATTGGTTAATTGGATATATATCAAGAGCTACAAATCTTAAGAGATAATTACCATCATTGGTGATTGTAATTGAAGGGTCATTCACTCCGTAATCTGACTTGTAAGCTAAGTTATTATTTTTTACAAAGATCTTTTCTTTAGTTTGTAGATCAACTTCGCATACAAATATTTCACTTTTAGGATCATGGTGTGTTGTTAGGTCATTGATCGCAGCTGTATAACTAAATTTAGAAGCTTTCCTATATGTCATAAGAACTTTTCCATATTTGTCTTTAGCTAAATATGGAAAAGATATATATCTATATGGTTCTCTTATGAGAGTTCCCTCTTCTAATTTAGAAATTTTCACAATTCTATATCAGTATTTTTTATACATTCTCCAAGGTCTAGATTACGAGTTAAACGTTTACCAATGATTTTACTGAAATTATGGACTGGAAATGAATCTTCTTGGTTTGGTCTCAATGGAATAATATCACTTTTTTTTAGAATATGTCCTTTTGGAAGATTTAACTTAGTGTAAATAGATCTTCTTTGGGCTATATAAGTTAGTTTTTCATTATCTTCAACTTTCTTTCTACCGTCTCCAAGCGAATTTTTTAGTTGTTTGGTTGCATCCACCATTTCCCTCCAAGTCTTTGGATTCATTGCAAATTTATGATCGGGTCCTAATCTCTGATTATCATCAGTGAAATGTTTTTCTATAATCATTGCGCCAAGGGCAACAGCACCAATGACGCTTATATGGCCAAATGTATGGTCACTCAGTCCAAGTAGTACATCAGGAAATTCATTCCTGTATTGATTTAAAACTTTTAAGTTCAGATAATTATTATTTTCATGGTCTCCAGTGTAATTGGTATTACATTGCATTAAACATAATTTATTTCCATATTTTTTAATTCTTTTGTAGGCTCTTCTAACATCATTTATATCAGAAGCGCCTGTAGCTACAATAAGATTCTTTCCAGTACCAGCTAGATGATCAATAATTTCCATCCAGCTTATATCTCCAGAACCTATTTTATAAGTGTCTACTAATGGATCTATCTCTCTTGCTAAGTCTAAATCATAGGGGCTTGTCATAAACGTAACTTGATTTTCTGTACAACATTTAGCTAATTCTTTATTCCAATTTGTATTAATACTAGCTTGTTGATAAGTTTCAAATACTGATTTTTCCCATTTTCTTTGATGTTTGGGTAGGAAATTTCTTATGTCATTAAAACCTTTTGAACTTACAATAGTTTCAGCTTTAAAATGTTGGAATTTTACAGCATTTGCACCAGATTCAGCGGCAAGTTTGATTAAATCTTTTGCACGATCAATATCTCCATCGTGGTTCGCGCCAATATCAGCTATGAAAAAAACATCGCTGTTTTCGTCTACAATAGATCCCCCAATATTCATCTCTATAAGCTAAATAATCTAATATGTTACCATAAATTTATTCTTTTTTTCAAATTGAATGCATATATAAATTTTAACTTAAATTTTACAAATAAATTTATGTATATTTTTTTTTATTTAATTTATTATTTGAATCTATTAGTTGATTATTAATTAGAAATTCTGTTATTTTTAAAAAAAATTCAGAATAATGCACATAATCCATTTAGCTCTTTTAAGTGCAATGCCTGAAGAAGTAGGTAACACTTTAGAACACCTTAAGAAAGTCAAAACTTTTCAATATGGAGATTTAAAGATTTATTCTGGAGAATTAGATAATTATCAAAATCAATCATTCAAACTTTATATTTCTTTGGCATGGAGCGGATGGGGCAAAGTAAGTGCGTCAAGAGCTGCTACTAGGTTATTATCACATTCTATTTATGATAAAAATGTCGACTTAATTTTCTTTACTGGAGTGGCGGGATCTGCTAATAAAGAAGTTGAAAAATGGGA
>MDTE01071284.1_pt1 | contig 21015 bp, 14 predicted proteins | sample 811231 | NCBI WGS metagenome assembly MDTE01 (sample SAMN05326651, study PRJNA326480) | marine metagenome | isolation source: seawater | place: Indian Ocean: Red Sea | collected 2010
AGTGATGGTGCGAATGGTGGGGCTCCGATCGATCGATCGATCGATCGTTTGTTCGGGAAGTTGGTGTCGATTGAACCACGCGTACCGATCGAATCGGTGGAATTGATCGATCGTTTGTTCGAGAGGTTGGTTGGTTGGTTGGTTGGTTTCGATTGAACCGTGCGTACCGATCGAATCGATCGATCGATCGATCGGTATGCACGCGTGCATTCATGCACGCGCGCATTCATTCGGCGACTCGACATCGTCGACGACGACGTCGCCCCTCGCGATCGGCGCTCGAGAGACGGCGCGCGAGAAGGTCCGAGAGACATCACCGGACGACATGTCCGCGTCGGTGAACGAAGAGGTGCGCCGCGCGCGACGCGAACGGGCGAGACGTCTCCACCGAGCGATGGCATCGAGGGACTCGAGCGACGCGAACGGCGCGCGAGCGCGAGCGCGAGCGCGACGTCACGTCGGGTGACCGAGAGAAAACGATCGCGCGTGTTCCTCCGCGGTCGTTCGCGGTGGTCTCGCGTTGGACGCGAACCGGCCGCGACGTCGGCGACGGCGAAGGCGCGCGCGAGGGACGCGCGCCGCCGGCGGGAACCCGCCGACGACGACGACGTCGCGCGTCGACGCTCGTCCATCGCGTTCGTCCATCGTGAACCCGAAATCCCGAACGAGACTGACGAATCGCGCGCGCGCAGGCCGCTTCGCGCCCGTCGGCGGCGGTTTCACTCTTCGACGACGCGCGGGTCCGCGCGTACGCGCGCGAGTGCTCGGCGGCGGGTTCTTTCGTCCACCGCATGGCCACCGGCGCGCTCGAGCGAGAGAAATACCTCAGATACCTGTCACAAGACGCGTATTTCTTGTTTCACTTCAATCGCGCGTACGCGCGCGCGCTGACCAAGGCGAAGGACGTCGAGGCGCAGGCGACGTTTCACGCGTTGATCGGAGGCGTGCTGGACGAATTAAAACTCCACGAGACGACGTGCGCTCGATGGAACGTGGATCTGACCGCGGTCGAGGTGCACGACGCGTCGAGGGCGTACGTGGAGTTTTTAGAGACGCTGCACGAGGGATCAATGGGGGAACTGGTGGCGGGAATGGTGCCGTGCATGCGACTGTACGCGTCGCTGGGTCGAGCGTTTTTACATCCGAGCGACGACGACGACGCGCCGGATCTCGGAGGGGCGAGATTGGAGGACTCACCGTATTATGAGTGGTTCGAGGCGTACGGGTCGGATGAGATGGAGGCGTTGGCGCGGCGGTTGGAGAGTCTGTTGCCGGAGACGGTGGAGGACGTCGTCGCGGAGCGGTACGTCGAGGCGATGCGTCTCGAACGGGATTTCTTCGCCGCGCACGCGTGACGGTAGGCTCGGTACATGCGCGTGAGTGAATAGATAGTTATTTAATTGTATTGCGTGCTAATCTATCGTGACTAATTTTCGAGCAAGCGAGCGACGACGGCGCCGACGTCGTCGGCTTTGGCGACGCACGACACCACGGCGATACCGTCCACCGGAGCGCCGGCGCGCACGTCGGCGGCGTTCTCGGGAGAGATCCCACCGATGCCCACGATCGGAAGCGATAACTCGCGAGCGACGGCGGCGACTCTCGCGACGCCGTCGACGCCGATCACCTTGGCGTCGCCCTTGGAATCCGTGCCGAAACACGCGCCGCAGCCGACGTAATCCGCCCCGTCGGCTTTGGCGGCGCGCGCCAAGCTCTCCTCTCGACAGCTCACGCCGATCCATTTGTTCGGACCGAGGATCTGTCGAGCCTCGACGCACGTCATGTCCGATTGACCCAAGTGCACGCCGTCCGCGTCGCACGCGACGGCGATATCGCATCGATCATTGACGATGAAAGGGACCGAATACTTGTCGCAGACGGCTTTCATCGCCTTGGCGCGTTCGACGAGCTCTCGCGTGGATGCGTCCTTGTCTCGCATCTGCACGATCGTCACGCCGGCGCGAAGGGCGTCTTCGAGCTTGTCCAACGTCAACGCCGGGGAGCTCACCAAATAGAGTCGTAAAACGCTCGCATCGAACCGCTTACCCGTCGCCGCCGTCGCCGAGTAAAACGGAAGATGATTCAGAGGACCGTGACCGGCGCCGTATCGCGGATTCGTTCGAATCGCCTCCGAGATGTACGCCTTGGCTCGTTGTACCGCCGTCGGAACGTCGTATCCCTGCGCTAAAGACGCCGCGATCGAGCTCGCCAGCGTGCATCCGGTCCCGTGCGTGTTCGTCGTCGGAATTCGTTCGCCCGAATACGGAATCGTCGTCTTCGTCTTTGAATGATACAAATAATCCACCGACGTCGCCTCATCATCGTCCACGTGCCCTCCCTTGAGAAGCACCCACTCACACCCCAATTCTCCCAGCTCTTCCGCGCGCGTCACCATCGTATCGCGTCGAAATGCGCTCTCGTCGACGCCCAACAGCGCCGCCGCCTCCGGGACGTTCGGCGTGATCACCGTCGCCAACGGCACCAACTTCGTCCGCATCGCCGGCAACGCGTCCGCCTCCAACAAACTCGCGCCTCCCTTCGCCAACATCACCGTATCCACGACCACGTTTCGCAATCCATGACGCTCGATCGCCTCCGCCGCCAGCGTCGTCGTCTCCGCCGTCGCCAGCATGCCCGTCTTCACCGCGTCGGGCGGTAAATCGCGCACCACGATCTCGATCTGTCGTTCGATGAACTCCAACGGCGCGGCGTGGATGCCGTGCACGCCCGTGGTGTTTTGCGCCGTGAGCGCGGTGACGGCGGTGGTGGCGAAGGCGCCGTGCGCGAGGATCGATTTGATGTCCGCCTGGACCCCGGCGCCGCCTCCCGAGTCGCTCCCGGCGATGACGAGGACTTTCCCGCGCACCATGACGACGAGACTCTTTACGTTGACCGGGAGACCGCGGCGATGGAGGAGGACGGCGCGGGAGGTGGGCGCGCTGTGAGGGGGACACTTTTTCTCTCCGCGAGTCGTCGTCGCGCGCCCGCCGTCTTCGCGCGTTTACAATCTCTACGGGCGCGGATCGACGTCGCGGCCGCGGGATCTCGGACCGAGTCACTTGATGCGATACCCGTCCTCGGCGTACGTCTTCCCTCGGTCGTACACCTCCCATCTGTTGGCTGGGAACATGGACTTGTTTTTGTCGTACCACGAGCGAAGGATGACTTTTCCGGGATGGGAATTTTCCACCTCGACGTTCGCGCCTCCGCGAAGACGAACGTCGTCCTTGACGTCGAAACGGAACAGAGGACCGGATTTGCCGCGCGCCTTGGTGACGATGAGATCGTAAAAGGTCAAGTCGTGGGGGAGAATCAAATCCTCCTTGACGTACATCATTCCGGAGACGTCGCAGTGACGCATGTCTCGCTGTACGGTGCGCTCGCCGTCCTTCAATAATTCGTGCCTCACCTTAGTGAGGAACGCCTCCACTGTATCGCCCTTGACGCAGGTGATCTTCCCGCCCGCGCGTCGGGATCCGTCGTAATAGGAATACGTTATCCGAACGCTCTCGGCGCGCTCTCGCCTCGACCGGGCGAGAAATTCAGCCTCAATCTCCTTTCTCTCGCGCTCCTCCTCTTCCTCTCGCGCTCTGTCCGGTAAAAACTCCGTGTTCACCGTCGGGTCCTTCCCGAGACCGAATCCTTTTCGCTTCGCGTCGTCGATCGGGCGCGCCATGTCCGACGTTTCCGCCTCGTCCATGCCTCCTGCGTTCGCGTCGTCTTCGTCAATCTCGCGTTCGATGGTCGCGCGCCGGGTCGAGACCGCGTTCGAACACGCACCGTCGACGTCTATCCCCTCTAAATCGTCGTCAAACGACAGTTTATGCGCCGTCTTCGCCGCTCTCTTGCGCTTGAGTTTCTTCTTTAATTTGTCCTCTCTGAGCGTCTTCTCCGCCTCCTTCTCCCTCCTCTCGCGCTCCATCTCGGCCTCGATGCGCTCCTGACGCTTGACGAAATCCTCGCGCGTCATCAACCCCACCGTTTGCTCCTTGAACGCGGCGTCCACGCGCTCGACGCTGCTCGAGGCGGCGAAACCCACGAGGCGGCTGGCGCCGGCTCTGTTCCCATCGTTGGCGGCGTTTTGGGCCGCGTTACACGCCGCCTCCGCGCGCTCGCGCTCGACGGCGAGTCTGTTCGCGCGCGCGGAATCTTCCGCGCCCGCGCTCGCGCCCTCGCCGGGCATCGCGCTCGCGCGGGAGGTCGTGAGTGAGGCGCGGGACGCGCGGGACGCGCGGGACGCGCGGGAACGCGCGGGGACGAACGCGTCGACCGCTACTACCTACTACATCTGTGTATTCAACAATCCTCTCGCTCAGAGTCACTCACTCTTTCAGTCTTTTCGCTGACGCTTTGGTGGGATCACGCCCGGCGGCGGCGGCGGCGGCGGCGGCGCTTTCCCGCTCGGAGCAACGCCGCCGCCCTGTTGCATCTGCTGAAGCATTTGCGCGCGCATCGCCGGCGTCGCGTTTTGCATCATGAGCTGCTGCTGCTGCTGCTGACGCATCATCTGTTGCTGCTGAATCGACGGCGCGTTGTACGGCACGCCCCCGTACCCGGGCTTATCCGGAGGAATCGGCCCCTTCCACGCCGTGTCCGGAGGCGGCGGCAGCGGGTCGTTGGGTCCGATCATCGCCGCCGCGGGCGTCTTCGGAATCTCCGCGAACGTCACCACACACTTCTTCCCATTCACCTCTCGCCCGTGGAGTTCATCCTTACACCGCGCCGCCGCGTCCGCGGTGGCGAATTCCACCGCGCAGCACCCCTTGCTCTTCCCCGTCGCCCTATCGGCGAAAAACGTCAACGACTTGACTCGACCGAATTCCCCGAGCACCCCCTCCAACTCGGCGTCCGTCGTCCACCACGTGAGCGACGCGACGTACACCGCCGTCGGTCGACCGTCATCGGGCGCGTTCGGCGACGCCGTGCGCACGGGCGCGCTCGCCTTGACCGGCGCCCGCGTCGGCGCGGGCGCCGCCCTCGCGCTCGCCGCCGTCGTCTTCACCGGCGCGTCGTCGTCTGCGCGCACGCGTTCGAGCGCGGTCCATCGCGCGCGCATCATCGTCAGTCACCCACGGATCCGTTCGCGTCGTCGCCCATCGTCTCGCGTCGTCGCGTCGCGCGCGTCGAAGAGCGATCCGCACGATTCAATGCGCGCGTCGAATTCTCCCCGTTCGTCGTCGTCGTCGTCGCGCACGCACCGACGTCGCCGTACAGAAGCGCCTCCTCGTCCACGTCATCGGTCGCCGCCGTCATGTCGCCTCGCGCGCGTCGACGTGTGCGGGAAGGGGCGCGAGCGCGTGAAGTGCAATCTACGGCGAGGGTGACATGGTCGCGCGGCGTCGTCTACGGGAGAAGCGCGCGCGTCGTGTTCGCGTCGTCACCGTCCGGTGGGGCTCACGGAAGGGTGGCGCGAAATTTGGTGAGACGTTTGAGGGCGGTGAGCCAGGCGCTGCACTCGTCCCAGTCGCCGGTGGTGAGGGCCATCTGCGCGGTTTGCGCGGCGGCGAAATCCGCCACGGCGAGCGCCGAGGCCAAGTTTTTGAGCTTGGCGACGACGGACGGGGACACGTCGCCGGCGTTGAGTCTCCAGAGGAGGAGACCGAGCCGTTTTGAACTGTCGTCCATCTCCTTGCGCTTGGCGGGGTGAGAGGCGGCGGCGGCGGCGCAGGCGTCGTAGAGGGCTCGGAGCGACTGAATCACCGAACCGAGGTCGTCGGGGACGCTCGACGTGTCCACCGTCTCCATGGAGCAGTTTGCCGGAGGTTGCGGCTTCGGAGGCGTCGCGGGCGCCGCGGGCGCCGCCGCGGGCGCCGCGGGGGGCTGTTGCGGCGGCGGGGTGGGCGGCGCGAAGCTCGTCGGTTGCGGCGGCGGCGGGCCGGCGTACGCCGGAGTCGTCAGAGGCGCCGCCGGGGGAGCGGCGGCGTACGCCGGTTGCTCGGGACGCTGTGGAATGCTCGGCGGCGGCGCCGTCGGCGTCGGATTGAACGATGCGGTGGGCGCGACTGACGCAGGGGGCGGCGGCGGCGCGCGAGCCTGCGAGGGCTGTTGCGGCGGGGCGCCCATCTGTTGCTGCGGTTGCATCGGCGTCGGAACCATCCCGGGAGTCATCGGCGGTGCCGCTTGTTGCGGCGGCGGCGCGGTGGGCGGCATGGTACCGCCGCCGTACGCCGATGGCATCGAGGGCGGTGCCCCCATGTTACCGGCGGCGACTTGCGCGGCGACCGAGTACGCCGACGACATGGACGCGGGCATCGACGGCTGAGACGGTTGTCCCATCCCGGTCTGCGCCGAATACGCGCTCTCCACGGGCGCGCTATCGTACGATGTCTGTCTAGGAGGCGGCGCGGGCGGTGCCGCGGGCTTCGGTGCGGGTGTCGGCGCCGGAGCCGCGGGCGTCATCGTGGAGTACGCCGGCTGAGACGGCGCGCCGGAAAAGTATCCCGATTGCATATCCGTGACGGGCGGTCTCGGCGGCGCCATCGCGGTCTGCTGCTGCGGCGCTCGCTGCGGCACGGGAGGCGGCGCGGCGGGCGCCGGCGTGAACGTCGTCGGCGGAGGTCCGGGAGCCGGAGGCGCACCGTACGCCGACGGCGCGTGTTGATGCGCTCCGTACGCCGGCGCGCTCGAACCGTACGCGCCCTGGTGTCCGGGCGACGTCGTCTGGTACGGAGACTCACCGTACGGCGAAGATTGCGCGCCGTACGCCGGCGCGGGCGTCGGGGACGCCACCGCCGCGGGCGTCGCCGGGGCGGGCGATCTCGTGCTCGCCGTGTTGGAGAGTCCGCTGCGAATGATTCTGTTTCGCAAGACGGTGAGTTCCTCGCTCGGATTGCCCGGAACCATTCCCAAATAATCCAACGCGCTGTCCAAATCACCCTGAGACGACAACATCTCCGCGTAGTTGGTTATCAACGAGTTGAATCCTTGGGTGGATTCCGTTTGACCGGCGGCTCGCGACATGATGACCGCCTTCTCCACGATGTTGTACAAGTCCTTCGGCGTGAAATTGCGAGACGGAAGGGACGCCAACCAGTACTTGATGGAGGCGTCGACGTTTCCGGCGCAAATGTAGCACAACATCGCGGCGTTGTGATCGCCGCTCGACGCCAAGGACTCCGCGAGAACTTCGGCGAGCTGTCCCCACTCCTCGCTCGGGGCGTACGTGCAGAGCATCGCCAAGGTTTCTCGCCACGCCGACACCGGTCTCGCCTTGACGAGGTTGGACAAGTTTTTGCCCACCACGGCGGCGGCGACTTGCATGTACGGTCGCGGCACGCGCGCGATGTGGGCGGCTTGCGCCTCGGCCCAAAGTTCCGGACCGCCGGCGGCGGCGAGGATGAGACCGTCAGCGTAGCGTTCAGCCTTTTCGCACGCGCGAACCGCCGCCTTGTAATCTCCGACAATCAGCGCTCGTTGAATCTCAAAGTCCGCGGCCGTCGGTGGCGGCGCCTTGGGAGCGTTGGGCTTCTTCGGCGACGGAATCATCTTCGGACTCGCTGGTTTCGGCGGCGGGGGTCTGCTGCCCGCCTCGTCTCCGAGATTATCGAAGAACGCGTCGTTATCCTCCACCGGCGGCAACACCGGGGACGTGGGCGCGCTTGTCGCCGTGTCCTCTGACGCGGCGTCGCCATCGTTCAAAGACATCTCCGCGAGCGACTTCTCTCGCGCCTCTAACGCGTCACCAAACTCGAGATGACGCAACATTTCTTGTCGCGCGTTATTTGCAAACAAAATGCTCATAAACGCCCACGCCTCTTGATCGTCGCCGACGGCGCGTCGCTTCTTCGTCTCACAAAACTCGATCATTTGTTCAGGGTTCCCACTCTTGATCGCTTCTTCAAAGTCCGCGCTATCTTCCTTCACCACCACACCCGCCGTGCTCTCGCTCTTGACGGAGATGACGGAGATGCCACTCGGCGACACCGGCGCTCCGCCCTTGATGGTGGCGCCGTGCGCGACGAGCTTACCGCCGAAACCGAACGTCGCCCCGCACGGACGCTTCAACCAATTCGGTGCGCGCTTCATCGGCACCTTCGGACCCGAGGATTGCTGATGCGCGAGCTCGGAAAAGTCTGAACTCACCCCGTGCGCGTTTGTGGATCCCTGTTGCGTCGCCCCCGCCTGTTGCATGTTGTGAAGGGTCACCTTGCCGTCGAACGACGACGTGGACAAGATGCCCGGCGACGTCTTGCTCCACTGCACGTCGAAGTTCCAGTTCGCGCTCGCCGGGAGCTCGGAGATGACCTCACCGGCTTCGGTGTCCCAGCACAGCGTACGGTTATCCTTGCCGCACGTGAGCAACAGCGACGGATCTTGCAAGTTCCACGCCATGGCGAGGACACCCTTGGAGTGCGCGACGAACTCACGCGCCGGAGAGATGGAATTTCTCAAATCCCACACCTGCAACGAGCACGATCGATCGTCATCGCTCGCGACGATGAGCTGCGTCGCCACCTCTGGGTTCCACTGCAACGCCGAACACCGTCGCCGCGAGTTTGGATCCGTAAACGAAATCACCGGTCGCTGACGTTTCAGATCCCACACCACTGTCGTCCCGTTCAACGACGACGACGCTAAGATGTGCTGCACCTTGTGATTCCACCCCAAGTACGACACCTCACCCGCCGTCGGTCCCCCCGTCGTCGACTTGAGCGCCGGATACAGAGACGGCTTGGTCGGACTCGCCAAATCCCAAATACACAATTCTCCATCCTCCGCCCCGCTCGCGAGCAAATTCGGCGAGAACGAGTTAAAGTCTAAACCTCGCACCGCCCCCTGATGCTTCGCGAGCTTGGTGATGATGGCCCCACTCGTCGCCCCGTCGACGATCTTCGCCGGGTTGTACACGTTCACCGTCCCGTCCACGAGCCCGCCCGCGATCAATCCCAACCGCGTCTCCTCGCTCTCCTTCCCCCCGGATCCCCACACGAGCCTATGAAACCGTTCCGTCGACGGCACCGCTCTCCCCACGCTCTCCATCTCCGTCTCCATCGACGCGTAATCCGTGGAAAAGATCTCCAAACACGCCGTCGTGCTAAAGCTCAAATCGATCGCCCCAGCCATGGTTCCCGTCGCGAGAAACGGCGCGTTCGGCCTACCCGCGTCATCGCGCACAGCACACCGCGCGCACACATCGTCAGTCTTTTCACTCGCATCCCACGCGCGCGCGCATCACCGTCGTCCCGCGTCTTTCCCACGTCTCTCGCGCGCGCGTTGAAAATCTGTCCCAATCCAGATGCATCTCTGCATTCGCGTCGTTCGTTCGTTCGTTCGTCTCGCGCGTCGATCGATCGATCGCACCCGAACGCCACCGTCGCGCATCTGTTCGTCCGTTTCACCACCGTCATCGCGCCTCCTCTCCTTGTCCGCGCGCGACGACGTGACGCGACGACGACGACGCGGTCGCGTGCCGTTCGAGCCGCGCGGCACGCGTGCATCTTCGTATGCGTCTCACGCGGTCGTCTCGGTCGGGTCGGGTCGAGTCGATCGATGGATCGGGTCGATTCGATCGATGGATCGGGTCGATTCGAGTCGATCGATGCGTCTGTCCGTCCGTCATCGATCGGTCGATCGGTACGATTGATCGGTCAATCTATCGATACGATTGATCGATGGATTCCTGTTTTTTGTCTTCGATCGATGCGTCACACACGCACCGATCGAGACGATCCATACCAGACGACCCGATCGATACCAGACGACCGATCGATCGAGACGAATCCAACCGTCATCGATCGTCGCGCGATCGATCGATCGAATCGAATCCGAATCCGAATCCGAATCTGAATGTCGTCGTCCTCGCGCGCGTCGCGTCGCGGTGGCGCGCGGCGACGCGCGTCCTCGTCGTCCTCGTCCTCCTCCTCGTCGTCGTCGACCGTCGGGGAGGACGCGGCGACGGCGGTGGAGACCTCGCGCGCGTTCGCCGAGCGCGCGGCGCGCGGTGAACGCGTGTCCTCGCGAGACGCGCTCGAGGAGGACGACGCGTGGCGCGCGAACGCGGTGGAGGATTTCGGCGGGATCAGGCGCGAGGGGCGTGAGAGCGCGCGCGAACGGAGGCGAGAGGCGCGGGAGCGTCGTCGAGATGATGATGTCGGTGATTTTGGTGTTCGGCGCCACGCGCGCGGGGACGAAGTCGACGTCTCGGGGAAGACGTGCGTGGTGCGCGGGGGGTGGACGCGAGGGGAGACGACCGCGACGTCGTTCCTCGGTCGTGGGCGAACGGTGCGCGCGAGGGGGACGCGAATGGAACGACGCGCGGAGGATGGGCGTCGACGCGCGACGCTCGCCGAGGCGGCGGCGAGAGACGCGTGCGCGGAGGACGCCGAGTGCGCGCGCGTCGATGAGGCGAGCGCGATCGAGGGATACCCACCGAGTTGGATGAAAGTGTTTGCGATGAAACGGGCGTTGGAGAACGAGGAGTACGGGTGCGATCGAGCGGTGTGGTTGGATCCGGAGGCGACGTTTCACGTGGACGCGCGCGAGACGTGCGACGACGGCGGAACGTGCGAGACGACGCGTCGATCGGTGACGGAGATCGTCGAGGATGCGCTCGGGAATAAAGATTTCTTTTATGCCCCGGAGAGCGAGATGATGAGCGAGTGTCGAGCGGGACGTCATCCGCGGGGGTTCGACGCGGGCGTCTTCGGCGTTCGGAATTCTCCGACGGGGCGAGAAATCGTCGACGCGTGGGCGCGCGCGTACCCAGCGCGCGCGTGGTCGCTGTCGGACGACCGACCGAGTGGATGGAGGTGCGAGACGATTCGGCGCAAAAACCCGGGGGCGTCGGGTCACGCCAAGGAGTGTTCGTACGAGGGCGTCGAGTACGAACGCGGCGCCTTTCTCTCGAGCGTGTTGCCGACGTACGCCGCCAACGCGACGCGATTGGACCCGTGCGTCGCGAGCGCGCCGTGCGCGTCGCGACGCGAAGCCACCGCGCGCGGGGCATCGTTTTGCCACTTTCCATCCTGTCTCGGCGAGCGCTACGCCGACGGGTACCTCGCCTCGACGAACGCGAGCGCCGAGACCGACGACGGCGCGCTCGGCGCCCTCGCGCGCGCGTGTCCCTCGCGAGACGTTCCCTCCGCCGGTCTCCCCACCGACGCCCACGCCCGTTCCGTCGCAAAATCCTTCTTCAGCGTCGACGCCGAACGCGCGCTCGCCATCGTCTTCTCCGCGTTAGCCTTTCTCGTCTTCGTCTTCGTCGTCGTCCGCCGCGCGCGGCGACGCGCGCGCGCGCAGGACGAAAACGCCGAGACTTTGGATGCACACGCCTCCGAGTCCTCACCCCTCGTGTGACCGAACGCGACGCGTGTAATCCTTCGATACCGTCCCCTTCGATGCCTTCCGCGAGCGTTCCCGCGGTATCCGTCCCGTCCCGTCCCGTCCCGGCGTCCCCGAGACGCGCGCGAGATGAATTGAAACGCCCATCACGAATCCATCCTCACACGCTCGCGCTCACCGATCGCGCGCCTCCGCGCGCGCGCGGTGTCTTTCGCATGAACTTCATACGCACGTTTTCCCGATCCCTCAAGCGCGTCGTCCTCGGAAGCGACGACGAGGAGTGCGATTCAGAGGAGGATGGCGGTGGATTCACCACGCGGTCTCGACGACGCGCGCGCGCGAAATCTCGGTCGACGCCCGTGGTGGAGAGCGCGGTGAGCGATCTGAGCGGACTCGCGCACGGTGGCGTGCAGGGGTTGAATTGGGTCGAGGCGTGCGAGAAGGTGGACGACGACGGGGACGCGGCGCACGGATTCATCGTGTGCGAGGACGAGCGCGGAGTCGGGAGCGTCGGGACGAAGAGGACGAGGAAGAAGACGCGAGAGGGCAAGCGCGCGAAGTGAAGAGTGAAACGTGTGTTGGGGATTAATTTTCACGAGTGTAGGGCGTAAAGAGGGTGGCTTATTGGGTCTTTACCTTTAACTTTCGACCGCCGATGCGCATGCCAGAGTCGAGCTGTTTCTGCGCGGGGAGGGATTGGAGGTAAAACGTGCCCGGGCCGTGGAGACGGACGAAGAAGAGACCCGCGCCGCCGAAGACTGCGGCGAGTGGGGAACTCTGAATCTCGAGGTCGTAGCCGACGGAGCGCTCGAGGGCCATGACGGCGCGAGCGTCCACCACCATCTCTTCGCCCTCTTTGAGCGAACGGCGAACGACGGTTCCCTTACCGGTGATGCACGCGGTGCCGTTGCCGATGAGCCATTCGCCGTTGAAGATACTGTTGCCTTTTGAGAGCACCAAACGCGCGGCGAATCCGACGCGATACCTGAGCATGTCGAGGAGAGAATCGAAATCTTTCTCCGTCGTTCGCAGCGCCGCCGCCGCGGTGATTCGGATGTCACCCTTGGAACACATGTAAGAGTCGCGCGCGCACAAAATATCGTGCTTGGTGTCATCCTTGAGGTCGATCACCGCGATCTTATCGCTCGGTTCTAATCCTCCGACGGCGATGTATCCGTCCTGGACGCCTAAATTTCTAAACGTGTTGATGAAGAATGGTTCGCCCGCCAGCGCGCGCATGATGGCGCGCGGAAGCCCGCCGACGCCGAGCGAGGTTATGGACATAACGTTTGAACTCATGTAACACATCGCCCCTGGGCTCGCCGCCACCTCCTCGCCGGGTTTGAGCTTGATTTGCGCGATTTGCGTGTCCGTCCCGACGATGGTGACATCCTTGGGTAACTTTGGATTGAGATGGGTGTTTCTGTTCTCTGTCTCGTGAATGTACTCGGGAATCGTCTTCGAGTACCGTCCGCTCTTGATCATCTGCGCCTCGCGCTCGTTGTTCATGAGCTTACTCACCAATCCACCGTCGTTCGTGCTCTCCATGTCCGTCTGGAGCGTGTTGGCGAGGTACTGCTGCAAGAGATAGTTGGCGACAAACCCGACGCCGAAGACGCCCCCGGCGATGAAGAACACGCCCCATCCGCACGCGATGGCGCACAGCAACCACAGCGTTCCCATGTACGGATCGTTCGCGATGAAGTAACACCACCACGCGCACAGTAAGAACAATCCCAACCATTTGAACCCGTTCCGTCCGCCGCGCACCCACATGAACCCGTCGTCGTCGCCGCCGCCCCCGAGGGCGTCCCCGTCGTCCCCCCACCCGCCGTCACCACCGCTCCCACCGACGCCGCTTCCATCGTTCCCATCGTTCCCACCTCCCGTGACGACATCGATGAATCCAAACTCCCGTCGCGTCTGTTCCTCCGCGCGCAGGTTCTTCTCTCGCTGCGCGCGCGTCGCCGCCCCGAGCCCGACCGCCGTCGCCGCGAACGACGCCGCGTCTCGAATCGTCTCCATCGCCGCCGCCGTGAGCAACGTCCACTCCGACGGATCTCCTCCCGGAGGTCCGCTCGGGAACACCTCGAACCCACCGCGCGGCGCCCGCGGGACGCGGCGCCGACCGACCGAGACGCCGCGAGACGACGCCCATTCGATTCGCGTCGTCTTCGAGCGCGCGCGCGCGACGCGCGCCGCCGCGAACGACGACGACGACCGTCTCGCGTCTACCGGCGCCGCGTCTCTCGCGCGCGCGCGCGGGGCGACCGTCACCGCGCGCATCTCGCGCGAGACGAGAAATGGGGAACGGCTCGCGTCAGTGCGCGTCGCGTCCCGCCCGCGCGGCGATGGCGACCGGCGCGCTCGCGGTCGATCTCACGCGCGGCGACGACGCGGGCGCGCCCCGCCGTCGGTCGAACGGGGGCGCGAGCGCGTCGGGACGACGGCCGGTGGTGCTCGTGAGCGACGGGGAGGATGAGACGAGAGGGACGACGGCGACGGCGAAAGCGACGAGCGAGACGTCCGATGAGAGACGACGACGAGAGAGACGACGACGACGACGGTCTGGGAGCGACGTCGTCGTCGTTCGCGAGACGTCGGCGGGACCGATCGTGCTGACGGGGACGCCCGCGGGACGCGCGCCGGGGGGACGCGCGGCGGCGACGCGAAGACGGGCGAGACGGCGGGCGGAGGTCGTGGCGAACGGAGGCGTCGCCGCGAGCGCGAGGAGGGAGGATGGGAGCGGGGGGACGGGGGGGAAGTGCGCGGTGTGTCTGGAGGCGTACGTGAATCCCACGAGCACGAGGTGCGGACACGTGTTTTGCGCCAAGTGCGTGCTGGCGGCGATAAAGCACTCGTCCAAGTGTCCGACGTGTCGTAAAAAGGTGACGAAATCGCAGATTCATCGCGTGTATCTTTGAGTGAGTTATTCTAGAGTGAGTGTGTGATGATTCTAATGTCGGGTCTAGACCGCGACGGGGGCGCGTTCATCCTCCGGCGAGACGCTCGACGCGGGCGGCGCTCGTCTCGTCCTCGGTGATGGCCGTCATGTAATCGCTATATTGTTTCTGTTTGCGTTTTTCGTACGCGTCGTATGTCTGTATCATCTTGTCGTCGTCGGCGCTCACGACTCTGTGGATGCGATTGAGATTGACGAGCGCGGCGACTTGGAGCGGGAGGTCCCCTTGCTCCTTGGAGACGCCGAACGCCGTCTCCGCCATGCCTCGAGTCTCGTCGTTCGCGACGTCTATACCACAGATGAGCCTGAGACACGACGCGAGGAGTTGATTGTTATCGCCTTGCTCGTACGTCTTTTTCAGCGCGCGACCGAGATGGTTCTTGGCGTCGTCCAACTGACCTTGCTCGTACAACGCGCACCCGCTGGCGAAGAGCGCAAAGGTGTGATTGAGCACGCTCGGCGTTTCGTCCTTTTCCTTGTACGCGCGAACGATGGGTTTGGCTAACTCTAACGCACGACTCGCGCTGTCTTCATCATCGCAGCATAAGATGGATAACGCCGAGCACAGCGTGGCGATGTCGCGCCAGTTCGGAGTGCTCGCCAACGCCGCCGCTCGCGAAAAGCGGGCGCTCGCCTCGGGGTACCTACCGAGTGCGTAAAGCGCGTGACCGGAGACCATCTCCACGTGAGAGGCAAAGAGACTCAGCGTCTGCGGGTACACCTCGAGCATGTCCACCATTTGACACGCCACGTCCAGGGCGACGTCGTACTTGCACGACGTCAGGGCGATGCTCACGATGGATTCGAGAATGAGCATGCGCAAATACAAGTACGGACGAGCGTCTTGCGCGACGCGATACTGCATCTCCTCTTCGCACGTCACCCATAATCTCGAGCACGCTTCCTCTCCTTGCTCAGACTTCGTTTCCGGGGCTTCACCACCCTGAGGCAAGACGCCGAGGTTGTGCAACTCGGCGTCCACCAAATCCTTCGCCTGCGTGAGTTCCGCCATCGCCGGGCTCAATTTACCCGTCGGACGCTGAATCTCGGCGGACAAATACTTGGCAAGCGCGAACGCGGCGGGATCCGGAAGCCAATTGTACGCCGAATCGTTCGCGTGTTTGACTTCTTCCATGAGCGACTTGAACTTTTTCGGATCGTTCTTCGCCCCGCCGGGATCTCCCTCCATCAACTTCCCGAGTGCGCGCACGACGGCGTAATGAAATCGCAAGCGCGCCGTATCTTCCGCCGGCTCTTTCTCGTCCAACATCTTCGACATCGCCTCCTCCGCGCTCTTCGAAGCCTCGAACACGTGCGCGTCCTTGGTTCCGCTCGCTCGCTGCGCCAACGCCCGCTGCAACTGCGCGATCGCGAACAGCACCTCCATCCTCGATCCTCTATCCTTGTGAATCGTTCGCACCACTCGCAATCCCGCATCCAAGTACGATTCGCACCCCGTCCAATCCTCTTCCACCATGCACGCGTCCGCGTGTTCCAAGTAATAATGAAACGTCCACATCGTCCACACCGCGTCCTCGGGCGCGCGTTCTCGCATACCTATCGACATATTCAACCCTCGCTGCAGCGCGTTAAACCTCGGTCGTCGGTATTCACTTCCCATCATCTTATACGTCCGTCCCAACAGACTCAATCCCTGCGCGCGAAGCTCCTCGCATCGCTTCAACGGTTTCAACAGCACCTGCGCCGCCTCCAGGTGCGTCTTGGCCCGATGCGCGTTGTCCGTGTGTTTCAGCAACAACGACGCCAGCTTCACCCGGCACCGCGCCTCCACCTGAGGCAAACACTTCGCCCGCGTCTTCGCGTTCGCGATCACCGTCTCCAGCGCCTTGATCGCGCCGAGAGGATCCCCCGCGTGTTCGCACTCGAGCGCGAGCGCGATGAGCGCGGGGGCGATCGCCGCGCTCGACGCCTCTCTCTCGCTCGGCGCGTCCTCGGGCGGCGGCGCCGCGCCTCCGTTCGTTCGTCTTTTCGACGTCGTCTTCGCGCCGCGCGCCATCGCGCGTCGACGACTGCGGACGGCGTGGGATAGATTTCGGCTGCTCGTGCGGTTTGAAAATGCCGCCAAAGTCGCGAGACGCCCCGGCGGGAGACGCCGGGGGAGAGAGGGGACATTCTAGACTACAACGAACGCGCTAATGGGGAACGATCACGACAGGGCGACGTCGCCGAAGTACACGCCCAAGACAAATCTGGTCGGATTGAAGGCGACGAGGATGGCGAACGGCGCGAGGACGCACGCGGCGGCGGCGGGGTAGAGGAAAAATTCGGTATTCTCCAGAAAAGGGAGAGCGTTGTACCCGACGAAGACGCAGTAGTTGTGATAACCGAGAGCGACGGCGTATAAAACGCAACTGAAAGCGCTGGCGAGGTATCCGCTGCGTCTGAGGAAGGGACTGAGAAGGAGTTGGAGGAGATAGAGGAGGACGTAGGTTGGCGCAAAGGCGTTGCAGTGCACGTCGAACGCGTACAGCCACTCCACTCTCTGTTCCACCGCGTGTGAGTGACCGCCCAATTGTTTCGTGCGGAGATACGTGTTCGCCAGGTACCACGATACCGTGGCTAAGACGCTTCCGAGCCCGAGATAATCTCCGACGACGCACCGCGTCGCGATTCTCGCCGCGCGAGACGCGCCCTCCGCGTTATACATCAAACAATACCCCATCGCCGCCAACGCCACGAACGCGCACGACAAGACGACAAACGTCGGATCATCTCGCGCCCACTGATTTTTCGTCTGCTTCCGGTACGTCGTGTGTCTGTACACAGCCTTGGGATTGACGCACATCGACGCCATCTGCCACAGCGAGTACTCGACATCCATCTGTCTCCACCTGAACGCCCGACGGAGGTAGTGCCCCGCCTGCGCGTTCCTCGCCGCGGCGGAGACGTACGCGTTGTATCGATCGGCGGGATCGCGGCCTCGAGCGCGAGACGCGGACGTCGACGCCGCGGGAGCGGTCGTGGGCAACATGGCGAAAGTCGTTGCGCGCGAACCGGTGTACGTCGCGTCGCGACGGTGGACACGCGTCGCGCACGCGCGCGAGGCGGTCGAAACGTTTCGCGCGCACGCGGTGGACGCGTCCGAGAGGGCGGATGCGCGTCTGAGACGCGGACGCGTGGGTCGATCTGTCGTCGGCGCGCTCGCGGGGGCGCGGGCGAACGAGAGACGGAACGGACGGAACGGACGGAACGGACGGCGACCGATGGGGAGAAACGTGATGTGATTGCGTGTGTGTTACAAGTCTAAAATCCTCGCTCTTCGTCCTCCGGATTGAATTCAAAGTCTTCGGGAGGCGCCGGCTCGTCGTCGTCCGCTTCGGGAGCGGCCGCGGGCTCCGCGGGCTTGAATTGAGTCTCCACGTACGCGATCTCTTCGCCCGGCTCGGTGTCGCGGAGAACGATGAAACCTCGCGTGTGATATCTGGACGACCCAGAGGTGGCGATGGGGACGAAACGACTGCCCTGATCGAAACGCACAACCTTTTCTTGAAGCACGGTGACTCGACTCGGGTTCGTCAATTCCTCAGACGTGGGCTCCGGCTTATCCTCCGTCTTCTTCTCCTCTTCGCCCTCCTTCGTCGCTTCCACGGATTCACCCTCCTTCTTCTCCACCTCCATGGCGTCGTCGTCGGGCTTTTCTTCCGTCTTGTCCGCCTCGTCGACGTCCATGCCGTCGTTCGCCTTCGCCTCCTCAGCCTTCTTCTTCGCCTTTGCCTTTGCCTTGGCCGTTGTACTAAGAACAGCCTTAATGATTTCTCGGCTTCCCTTGTTGTCATCCTCGGTGATCTGAGTCGCGTACGCGAACGTCGACGGCTTGCAGTGAGACGTCACCGAGCAGTGAGGTGCGGCGAGCGTACCGTCGACGCCGATGAAGGCGGTGGGCACGAAGACGAGCGAGAGGAAGTACGAAAGTGGATACCAGTACCAGTACTGCGTGAAGACGAGCATCCCGAGCACAGAGGTCATTCTCGGACGACCAGATCGCGATCTTAATCCGATGGTGACGTTGCGACCGCCGGCGTCGAGGATGCCTTGCGCCATGATGGCGCCCATCTTGCACATCGTGGGTTCGTGCGGCTCTCGAATGTGACCCATGACCTTTTTGCGGAACGGTGCGAGTTGCTTTTCGCTTTGTTGAATGCGTACCATAGCCATCGCGATCAGAGCGCCTTGCTGCACGAAATCGACGTGATCGTTCAGCATGGGCTCGAGAAGGGAGATGGCGTCGGCGAGTCCGGTGCCCGCGCACGCGATGCCGACCGCCATCGCCGCGCCGTATCTCACGTGAGGATTGTACGATTCAGACAGCAACGCCACGACGCGCGGACACTGTTCTGGAGTGGAGCACAAGATGAAACCTAACGACATGACGGCGGCGCGTCGCACGTCGTCCGACACATCGGACACCGCCATGTGAAGAAGTTTGCGAAGGGCGCTGTTATTCCCAGTACCTGCGTACGCTGACGCGAGCGCAAGACAACCGCCGTAACGCATGATCTTATCGCCATCATGAATCATAGATTGAATGAGATCATCTCCACCTTCTTCTCGACCGTACACCGTGAGCGCCATACCGAGAGAAGCCCCGCGAACAATCTTGCCGTGGCTCGTCTTCCCGCAGTATTGGTGAATCTCCTTGGCTCGAGGAGTGCACGAACCGGCGTAGAGCAGCCCCAAGCCGATGCCCGCCGCCTCACCCGCCACCGCGCTGTCGATGCGCAAAATTCTGAAGAGCTCACCGTCCACTTGCGGGTTCCCGGTGCCCATCGCCGCGAGACCCAAACCGAGGCACGCGCCGTGCTGAATGACCTCGTTGTTGTTCCCGCGCGCGCGTTCGAGCAAGAACGGAAGCGCGTCTCCGGGCTGTCCGGCGTGAATCAAACCCATGGCGTAAAGAGCGCCGCCCAACGTGTAAGGACTCGGAGCCGGAAGAAGCTGCGAAAGCAGTTGCCTAGATTCCTTGGTGCGTCCACGGTGAATCACGCCGACGCCCGCCGTGGCACTGAAACGCGCCCAGTTCGTCGCTTTAGCTAACCAGTCTAAATTTTCACGCAAAAACTTATCGCACGTCGTTCCGGCGTGCATCAAAGCGTTCGCCAAGACGGTGGCGGAGTGGCAAACCGAGTTGCGAGACTCCACCGAGGTTTTCACTTGCTTCAACAGCAACAAGTCGGCGTGGTTGTGTGAGAACAAAAACTCCAAGTAGAGCGCGAACGGACGCTCTCCGCTCAGAATACTGCGTAACTTTTCCACCGGACTGCTATCTTCCGCCATCTTGGACGACTCACCGCCCTCGACCGGCGCACTCTCGCCTTGGCCCACGAGGTCGTGCACCTTGTTCAAAAAGGGCTGCACGTCGTTCTCGAACAGGGCGAACGCGATCTGATACGCCAAGAGCTGTTGCTCCTCTTCACCGGCGATTAACTTGTTCAACACCTCGGCGATTCCGGAGGCGTCCTCCAAGAGCATCAAACACTGGCACATGTTCAAAAAGTTTGGCTCGCTCAGGGACGAGTACAGTCTCGCCAAGAGACGCAACACGTGTTGTCTAAACTCGCGAACGGACACCAAATTTGAGCAAACCTTCAAAGAATACGCCAAACATTCGGCCACGTTTTCCGATCGCGTGATCGCCTCCTCCAACTTGTCCAGCCTCTTGCTCTCGAGCGCGATGCCGATGGCTTGAAAATATTGCCCCTCGCCCAGGCACCACTCGAACATGCGCTCGACGATGCCCACGAGCTTGCGATCGATCCCATCTCCGCTCGCGTCACCCAACGCCACATCCATCGCCAATTCCTGACGCTTCGCCACGTACTCATCGATCGCCGTCGCGATCAGCGTCTGCACGAAATCGCTCACCTCGTTCACGTCGAAGCGATCCCCGGCGCACAGGGCGTAGTGCAGCGCGTCGTTCATCTCTCCCAGATGATAAAAAACCTGCGTCCACGAACGAATCCGATCGCATCGAGTCACCCACCGTCAGTCTCTCGCCCCCGCGCGCGTCGCTCATCGCGCGCTCGACGCCACACGAATCCCCATCCGTCCGCTTCGTCAACGGAAGAAGATCCGACTCTTCGTCCCCATCTCTCTCGCGCGAGCGCTTCGAACGCACCTTGCTCGCCAACAACGCCGCCTCATCGCGCGCCTCGAACGTCTCGTCCTCGTACAGGGCCTCGATGGAGGCCACGCTCGAGGCCACCGCGCTCCATTCGACGTCCACGACGTCATGGAGGGCGCGCAGGGCGTGCGCGCGAAGCGCCGGTCGAGGCTCGTGGAGGAGCGACAGGAGCGCGTTCGCGGCCGACGGTGGGGGCGGGCGCGCGGGGGCCACCGCCGCGGTCATCTCTCCGTCGTCGAGAGGCGGCGGACGGGCGAACCGTCGGCGTGTGCGGAGATCGCGGGCGGACGACCGAGGCGTCGGGCGGATGACGGGGCGCGACGGTTTTTTTCGTGTGTGTGAGGTCATTGTGAGTACTGTTTACCCATATGTATTCATTCGATCCCATCGCCAATTTTGTACAAGGTGGAAATACCCCGTAATCGGAATATTTTACCACAAATAAGAGCCCTATTGTAGGGAATTACCTCCGATCGAACTTGGCAAAAGTAAAACCGTAGGAATCAGCTTCACGCCTCCTTCAAGAAGGAGCGCCTCGGCGCAGACTTCGACACCCGGCGAAAGGCCCTCTGGTAATTGTACCTACGGGCAACGGTTCCGGACCGATTCCTCGGGATCGGTAACGGGCTGA
>MDTE01010966.1_pt1 | contig 21009 bp, 19 predicted proteins | sample 811231 | NCBI WGS metagenome assembly MDTE01 (sample SAMN05326651, study PRJNA326480) | marine metagenome | isolation source: seawater | place: Indian Ocean: Red Sea | collected 2010
GGAAGTTCAAGATTAGCCGCAGTCCAAAGTGCCTGAATGTTGTACATTGAGCTGCCATCGCCAATAACAGCAACTACTGGACGATCAGGCAAAGCGAGTTGTATACCCACTGCTCCTGCAATTGCGAATCCGATACCACCACTGGCGAGCCCGAAATAACTTTGTGAATCGCGATAAGGTAGGTAACGCAGCATTGATGCACCCGAGACTAGGGCTTCATCAACGATAACCGCATTGTCTGGAATTGATTCTGAAATCTGCAACATTAACAACTCGGGGTCGATTGGCCTTGCATCAAAATCGGCTGAGCCCAGCAGCGCTTCCCGATGTCGCTCTCGTTGTGTGCACCAGTTTTTATCTCGCAGTTCCGGCAGTGAAGAATTGGCTTGTGTTTTTTGTTCAGAAGATTGCATTGAGCTAACCACTGGAACCAAAGATTGCAGAGTTGTTTTAACATCAGCACGAATTGCTAGTTCGGTTGAATAGTTCTTTCCCATCTCCCAATCCCTCAATCCCACCTGTATGACACTCATTGATTCTGGGAGTGGATCCACTTCGCTGAAAACCGACATTCGTAATACATCGGCGCCAACACAAATCATCAAGTCGTAGTTGTCGAGTATTTTCCGAGCCTGTGCTTGCACACGTGGAAGTCCGCCCATAAAGCAAGGACTTTCAGATTTTGCATGAGCACCGTATGGAACTGTCTGCTGATAGATTGGGGCACCTAATACTTCGGCTAGCTGTCCTACTTCGTCGAGGGCATCATGGGTAGCAACTTCATGGCCGCTCACGATCACAGGAGCCTTAGCTATTAATATGCGCTCTGCAAATGACTGCAGAACTTCATCTGTTGGTCGGGCGCTAGTATCAACTCGTGTAGTACTGCCTAGATCGAGAAGTCCTTCTTCATTAAGAATGTCTCCGGGTAATGAAATGAATACAGGGCCTGTAGGCGGAGTCAAAGCAACCTTTGCTGCGCGATGCACGATGCGAGGTAAGTCTTCTAATCGAGTTACTTCAACTGCCCACTTCACTAAAGGTGCCGCGATGGGTACAAGCTGATCATATAGCATAGGTTCAGTCAGACCGTGACCCTGCTCTTGTTGACCCGCAGTGAGAATTACCGGTGAACCGAAAAATTTAGCGTTATAAAGCGAGCCCATGGCATTGCCCAACCCTGGCGCCACATGAACATTACATGCGGTTAACCTCCCCGTCGCACGCGAGAACCCATCGGCCATAGCCACTACTGTTGCTTCTTGAAGTCCAAGCACATAATTGAGATCTGGATGATCAGTTAGTGCATCCATGATGGGTAATTCCGTTGTACCGGGATTACCGAAAAGATGGGTTACGCCTTCCTGCTTTAACAAGGAAATAAAAGCAGATTTTCCAGTTATGTTCTTATTTGAATGCGAATTCAAGGCGATCTCCATGTGCAAGCTATAAATTTCGAAACAGAGAAACTATCATCTCTGGCTTAATGAAAACAGTTGGTCGGGAGGATGATTCAAATGTTTTTGAAAGTTAATATCTCAATTCATGGAAACAGAAATTGACGGAATAAGAATAATGCGTAATTCGAGATTGAATAGGCTTACAGTATTAGTGGCTATGCTTATAATGTTCTGATATAGCGGCTAAGATACTAATATAAAAAAGGTGAGAGGGAGAGAGCTTTGGGCGAAGTCTTAGATACGTTTGAATTGAAACATGTCTCTACGACATACTCGGAAGACAATCAGGGAAATGTTTTGACATACTTTAACTGCCGCGGCAATGCAGCCGGTTTCGGCCTTGTTTATGACACTGCTATTTTTCTTAACCTGCAAAGTGATGCACAAAGCGGAGACCTCACGCGAATTGGGCATGCCTTTGCAAGAGATGGTTCTTATGTGACCGGCCATGGAAAAGGCAGTTGGCAAAGAATACCTGACGAGCATGCTTGGAAGACTGAGGTAGTATTCAATATTGATGATGGTACTCAAATTCGAAGTGTTGGGGAACTTCGGTTAGATACTGAGATCCATGCTGGTACAAATTATTCTGTCGATGATTAATACTCGGCGGAGAAATAAGGAATAAAATTATTAATCAATTTTTTTCATTTATATTCTCCAAGAAACGATCCTTGGTATTGCTATTAGTTTTCCTGCTTGGGTTTTTCCTGTTTCTTCAATCTAGCCTTGGGCCAAATAACTTTCTTAGAGCTGACTCAAACGCTTACCATGTGGACTTCGGTGGAGTTGCCTTGATGGTGATTTTTATCGTCGGCTATTCTGCCTATATCTCGTATAAGACTCTTATCAATTTTGGTTATCTGCTATTAATATTTTCATTACCTGTTGCCATTCTTAAGACATTTGCAGAAATGGTAAGCCTGCTTGCAACAATGGATGGAAATGCTCTAGAGATGACGTCAACAATCAGTGAGTTTTACACTATATTTCTTATTGGTTGTTTTTTGAGTGCATGTGGATACTTTATAGATGAGCGCCAAAAATTTTATGAAACCAAAACGCTCTCTGACTTTGATGTATTTTTTCTGCTTCTATTACTGATTGGCTTCAATCTTGTCAACATCTACACGGTAGTGCTGCGCTCAGACTTTCAAATATCGTTTGGCGAATTTTGGAGTGGTCCTGCATGGCTAGGAGTATTATCTAGCTTGGGTATTGCCTTAACGCTATATGTCATCTTTGATAGAAAATCGGAAGATTGGAGACTATTGGAGTATCCAAAATATGTGTTATCTAATTCCAAATTATTATTAGATGCAGTAATGAGCGTAGTTCTAATGTCTGCCATTTTTGGAGCTATAGCTTTTTATTATACTTCTCAAAGTTCTATAGCAAGTGTCTCAGTGACTACTGAAATCGGGTTTTTAAGCATGTTTTATGCTGTTAATATCTTTATATTGGCAATGGTAAGCGCCCTCCGAGTAGAACGAAATTTTCTCGAACTGGACTTTACCAGGAGAAATTGGCACATAATTGAGGCCTTTGCGTTTTTGACATTTATGAGTCTGGCTCCCCCAACAATGTGGGACAGATTTTCAGCCTATTTTGACCAAACACCTCCCGAAATTCTAGAACTCCAAGAGAGGATATCCGTACTAGAGGACCTAGCTCAGTAGAGCGACTGGTGAAAATGATATTGAAGTTTTTGATTGCATATAAACATTTTGGGCTTGTGAATGGTTTGGTAGGACCTCGTCGCATAATCCTTTTGTGTATTTTAATCACATTAAACGGATGCTTTGCAGGGAAAAATATTGAGACCATTAGGCCAGGAATCTTAACTGTAGCAGTAACGTCCGGTGCTCCCACGGGAGAATATGATTCTCAGTTATGGATCAGGCGCTATATTGAAAGGTTTTCCGAGGAACATAATTTCATAGTTTCCTGGGTTGTAGTTCCTTTTTATGAATCATGGTTGCTCGCGAGCAAAGGCGAAGTTGATTTGGTTGCAACTAATGTCGCCAGCTTTTCCGATCGTGTAAGTGCAGGTGCAACATTTTCCGCACCTTTTCTATTTGAACGAAGAGCGTTACGGATCAGACCTGAAGATCAAGATCTCTATAGTCACATCAATGACTTCATTGGTAAGAGAGTAGGGGTGGTTTCCGGCATGGCGGCTGAGCGGGATGTTAATAGCCGTGCGCCGGATGGCGTTATTGTAAGAACCACAGATACTTTCGCAAAACTCTATGCTGAGTTTGATGCCGGTGAACTCGATGCGATAGCCGAAGCTGAATACTATTCGCTGGATGGTGAGGTAATCCCTTCCCATGGTGATGATGTTGTTTTAATTGATCATCACGATCTTAATCCCGGCCAGAGAGAAGAATCTGTATTTGTCGTGCGTGATAGTAGTACCAAATTGATAGAAGCAGTAAATGAATTCATCGCTCGAACAAGGTTTCCTTTGTGAATCTTTAGTCGAACGTCAATATTGTTCGCGTAACTAGATCTCTTAAATTTCAGTTGACGACGAACAAAGCAATAATAATAACGAGCACTACAATGACAACTCCAACTACCGAGCGCTGGACCAGTCGTTTTTCCTTTTTAATGATTGGCATCGGTGCTGCTGTTGGTCTCGGTAACCTTTGGCGATTTCCTTTCCAGGCGGGTGAGAATGGTGGGTCAGCTTTCGTGCTGGTCTACCTACTTTGCATTGTCGTTATTGTTTACCCGGTACTTATAGGAGAACTTGCGGTTGGCAGGCATATGGGATTGTCTGCCGTTGGTTCAACCAAGGAAATGGCAGTAGCTGCCGGAAGATCGCCATGGTGGGGATTAGTGGGCGGTATCGGAGCGTTTGCGACCTATATGGTTTTATGTATTTATGGAGTTATTTCTGGCCGGGTGTTGGCTTTCGCATTTGCTGGATTTACTGGGACATATGTTGAAGGAGCAATGCCGGCGGTCTATGCAACGCCATTGCGTGCCTTTTTCTGGCAAACCTTGTTCATGGTAATAACTGTTTCCATTGTTTTGCGTGGATTGAATAAAGGTATTGAGAGTTTTACGCGAATTGCCATGCCTACATTTTTTGTCATGCTCGTATTACTCTCAATCTATTCGCTTTTGAACGGAAGTGCCGGCGCGGCTATTGATTATCTGTTAAGCCCGCGGTTTGAAGAACTAACTCCAGCGATTATGCTTGCCGCATTCGGGCAGGCATTCTTTTCTGTGGTTGTTGGTGGCGCTGCTATGCTTACTATCGGCTCATTTATGGATAAGGAAGCAAACATCGCTAATGATGGTTTGTTCATTGCAACTTCCGACACCATTGTAGCAATGGTAGCAGGTCTCATGATCTTCCCTATTGTTTTTCAGTATGGTCTCGATCCGGCCATGGGCATGGGATTAATCTTTAGCACTATGCCGCTTTCTTTTTTACAAATGCCGGCAGGGTCATTTATTGGCGGTTTGTTTTTTAGCTTAGCTGCGCTAGGCGCACTTACTTCTTCGATTACTATGTTGCTGCTTGCTGCTGTAGCGGTCGAAGAGCAATTGAAACTACAACGCAAGACTGCTGTTATTGCGCTCGGCGCCATAGCCTGGATAGTTGGTGCAATCAGTGTTTTCTATCCGCACTTAAATGAGGAAATAGATTTCTTGTCAGGGCAGGTCATATTGCCCATTGGAGGGATTTTAATTGCAGTTTTTGCCGGATGGATTGCCCCAAGAGAAGCGATGCGTAATGAATTATCGGGCTTAAGTGATACGTTATTTACAATCTGGTGTTTTATTGTCAGATACCTGGCCCCATTGTTAGTTGGGGGCGTACTAATCCTGGGCTTATCAGCTCGTTTCTGACTTTTATAATGCTATGAATTCGCAGGATCGGCCGAGTTATCGACTATTGCCGTGCTAGTTATGAGTAAGTTGCTTTCGTAAGTTTGGAATCTCTCCACTACTAATCCGTCGCTGATAACGCTTAAGTTCCTTTTCAACTACTGGTGCCAATATATAGAGCCCAAGTATATTCGGCAGGGCAATAACAAAAACCAGGGCATCGGAAAACTCCAGTACAGCATCCAATTGAATCATGCAGCCGAGTGCAGCGAAGACACAGAAGATTGCCTTGAAAACATTCTCCGCTTTCTTTGATTCGCCAAGTATATAGGTCCAGCCTTTGAGCCCATAGTAGGACCAAGCTAATAGAGTAGAAAATGCAAATAGTATTGCGATAAGGGAAAGAGGCACCACAGACCAACTTAAGGTACTACCAAAAGCCTGGGATGTTAGCTCTATCCCTTGCATTCCCTCGTTGGCCATACTGGGATCATACACAGTAGTTAGGATTACTAATGCGGTCAGTGTGCAAATAACTACAGTGTCGATAAAGGGTTCCATTAAACCAACGAATCCTTCAGTCACGGGTTCATTAGTTCTGACGGCGGAGTGGGCAATTGCTGCTGAGCCGATACCCGCCTCATTCGAAAACACGGCACGCTGAAAACCCATGATCATAATGCCAAGTATGCCTCCACCGATAGCTTCGGGATTGAAGGCTTCTGTAAAAATCGCCCCGAATGCCCACGGAACTCGATCTGCATTAAAAGCGATTACCGTCAAGGCGCCGATGATGTATGCAATTGCCATAAACGGCACAAGCTTACTGGTTACTCTGGCTATACTTCTTATACCGCCGATGATTACGATCGCCACGATGCCTGCTAATACACTTCCGAACAGCCAACCTTTATCCGCGAAGAAACCAGTATCGCCACCGGTGACAACTACGAATTGTTCAAACGCCTGGTTAGATTGAAACATGTTCCCAATACCCATACAGCCAAAGACGATAGCCAATGCATAGAAATAGCCTAAAGGTTTGCCCAACCATGCCAGGTTTCTTTCCTTCAAGCCTTCTTCGAGGTAATACATTGGGCCGCCGGATACAGTGCCGTCGGGATTGAGTTTGCGATATTTAACACCAACTACGCATTCGGCAAATTTTGTCGACATTCCGAGAAATCCAGCTAGCATTAACCAGAAAGTTGCACCTGGCCCGCCAACTGAAATTACTATGGCAACACTGCTGATATTGCCGATCCCAACTGTGCCTGAGACTGCTGTTGCCAGTGCCTGAAAGTGGCTGAGTTCACCACTCTGACCTGGTTTGCTGTAATCACCTCGAAGCAGTTCGAAGGCGTGCTTAAAACCGCGTAAGTTCAAAAATTTGAAGTAAATAGTAAAGAATAGTGAAGCGCCAATCAGCCAGAGCACTATAAGAGGTAACTGACTACCAAACACACTGACCTCAAAAAAGATAAACCCTGACACGATGTCGGCGATAGGTTGAAGCGCATTGTTTATAGTTGTATCTATTCCTGCTGCAAACACGGGCTGGCTGATCAGTATTAGTAAAACTGGTAGGCAACTGACCATGCTTTTCCAAAAAGGAAGCAGTCCGGAGGATTTCTTAACAGGAATACAAAAGGTTGAGATTTCTATAAAATTCTCCAGTCATTGGAATTAATAACATTGAATAGTCTATTGAGTTTTTACGCTTAGTACAAAAAGAATAGTGTACAGCCAGCTTGTAGTGGCTTTGAGGACGCAGCGGAAGAGTTGCTGAGATCGAATTAGGTTATTATCTGTTATAACAGCTTTAATCGCCTATACTAAAAACCAATCAATAATCCTTTTAAAGCGCAAAAGATATGAAGTTAGGGATTTTGAATGCAGATCAAGTTAAACCCGAATTTGCTAAGGAATTTGGGGAATACCCAGATATGTTTGCGGAAATTTTTCGCGCCGTCGATTCAGACGTCACAACAGTCACTTATGAAGTAGTAAGCGGTCAATATCCTGCAGATATCGATGAAGTAGATGGCTATATAATTACCGGTAGTAAGCTCAGCGTCTATGATGATGTGCCCTGGGTGCATGAACTAAAATCTTTTGTTAAGCAATTGCATGAAAGGAAAAAAAAGCTCATCGGAATTTGTTTCGGTCATCAAATGGTAGCTGAAGCCCTGGGTGGTAAAGTAGAACAAGCGGACGTAGGTTGGTGCGTCGGAGTCTATAGTAACCAGCTGAATAAAGATGCCGAGTCTTATGGTCTAGAAGGAGGGGCGATGTTGCTTCGCTCTAATCACAAAGATCAGGTCACCGAATTACCGGAAGGTGCCATAGTTTTAGCTGGTAATGACAGCTGTCCAATTGCCTCAATTGGATTAGCCGACCACATCTTAACTTTTCAAGGTCATCCTGAGTTCAGTGAAGGGTATGCTCGAGCTTTGCTGAATATGCGCCGAGAAATATTTGGAGAAGAACTTTTCCACACAGCTATAGATTCACTGGGAATCGAGCCAGACAATCATCAGATTGCTAGCTGTATTCTTGATTTCGTATCTCGCTAAAATACTTTAATAAGGCATATCACCGTCAATCACAATGCGGTGCAGCATCCTGTGGGCAGGGAAATAATCATTGATAGGTTTGTGCTGAGTACTTCGGTTATCCCAAATGGCGATTGTATTGGGTTCCCAGTTAAAACGACAACTGAATTCTGGTGTTGTCACATGCTCGTATAGAAATTCAAGCAGTGCAGCACTCTCTTGTTTTTCCAGTTCCAAAATGCGAGTGGTAAACAAAGAGTTGACGAATAAAACCTTCTTAGCACTTTCCGGATGGGTGCGAATCACCGGATGAACAACTGGAGGATTGTTTGCAACTGCCTGTGCCAACCTCTCTCTGCCGCCAGGTTCTGCCAAGCTTTCTTTGAAACCCCAACTAAAATCATGTTCGGCAGTAAGGCCTGATAAAAACTCCTTCATTTGAGCAGACAGCGCATCATATGCCGCAGTCATGCTAGCCCACAGGGTATCGCCTCCCTGTTCTGGGATAACTTTAGAGCGGAGCACAGCCCCCATTGGTGGATGCTGCCTGAACGTCATATCAGTGTGCCAAGCTTCAATCTTGGAAGGGTTTTCTGCCGTACTTTCTAGAATGGTGATTTCAGGAAATCCGTCCACAGTGCCATAGGCGGGATGAGTCTGTAATGGCCCAAATGAAGCAGCCAGGTCGTGATGCTGCTGAGGGCTAATATCTTGGTCACGAAAAAAGATGACTTGATGTTCCACCAATAGACGACGCACTTCCTGAAATACTTCTGGGGTTAGTTCCGATGTCAAATCGACGCCACTTAATTCGACACCGAGGGCGGCAGCAAGTGGTTTAACTGTAAACATTATTGCACTCCGATCATGTGCACTGAGTAGATACTAATTCTTATCCACTTGTCAGTATACTAAATTTGGTGTTCGATTTAGTAATGACAGGTAACGCGCGATTTCTTCTGGTGCACTTTGGTTGGCTGCCGCTTCAGCTTGTGGGTTGTAATTAGTATTGGTGTTAACGTCGTAGGTCCAATACTCGCCGTTGTCATCGAAAATTATCTCGATGCCAGCAATACCGATATCGTTTTCTGCTAGGAATTTTTCATAGGCGTCTATGTTTGGAACTAAAAAGTCTTCCCGAATTCTAAATTTTTCATATTCTCCAGTTGGACAATTTGATTCCAGTTCACAGGCTTCAGCTGGACACAATTCAAATCCTTGAGATGTATCCACTTCAACACAGTAGAGAAATTTTCCATTCACAAACTCCATACGGAAGATCGATTGTGTTGGTGATGCGATATATTCCTGTAGCAACGTAACACCATCGGGAGATTCGTCGAAGTAACCGCCATAGAGATAATCCTTTAACGCTTCCTTGTTATCAAATTTCATTACGCCTAGTCCTTTACCAGCGCGGTTGTGTTTTGTGATCAATGGAAATCCAATTTGCTCAGCGCCTGCGAGTAGTTGATTTTTTTCTATCGCACAAAAAGTTTTGGGGGTTTGTATACCAAGCTTTTCCAATTCCTGATACTGACGCATCTTGCTTATCTCAAGGTCAAGCGCTTTTGGGCCGTTTACAACGGTTCTGCCATGTCGCTCTAACCAGGAAAGAATTCCAGCGACCAATTCTGGTGTATAACGGTGGCCACGAGTATGGGAAGAAGCGCTCATGCGATTCCAGTACACCGCTTCCGGTGGAGTGCTAGACATATCTAGGCTCATCTCTGGCACGTACCAAATCCGGTATTCTTTCTCGAGTTTTTTCAGAGCGGTTTCGAACGGTTCAATCCATTCATTGTTCTCATGGATGATGATGATCATAAGGAATATAGGTGCTCCAGCTTATTCAATCTAGCTGCTCTTGGTTTTTTAGGGGACGAGTATCCTAACAGGTTTTTTGCCAGATTTTCTAAAAAACCTGCTTAAAAGAGAAACAGAAATGAAGCCTGATGGGGTGGGTCGATGCAGACGTTTAATAGTCTGATGCTGGTAGTAAACAATGCTATAGGGCACCATTACGGTTGGTACCAATCTGAACCAATATAAATGGAGCTGTACATGGTTTACTCCACAATTCTTTACGAAGTAGAAGACAATGTTTTAACTCTGACTTTAAATCGTCCGGAAAAACTCAATGCATTTAATCGCGACATGATGTGCGAGATGATCAACGCATTTGACAGAGCGGATGAAGACGATAATGTGCGTGCCATAATTGTAACTGGTGCGGGTCGAGGATTTTGCGCCGGTGCAGACTTATCGGTGGGCGCTGATACCTTTAATGCGGACGCCCGTGAAGACCGGGAAAGTGGATTGCAGCGCGACGGAGGGGGATTGTTAACTCTTCGTATATTCGAATCCAAGAAACCTGTCATCGCAGCTATTAACGGTCCTGCGGTTGGGATTGGGGCCACCATGCTATTACCCATGGACATTCGAATTTGTTCAACAGATGCCAAAATTGGTTTTGTCTTTTCCCGTCGTGGTATTGTTCCTGAAGCCTGCTCCAGTTACTTCTTGCCTAAGATCGTTGGAATAAGTCAGGCTTTGGACTGGTGTATTAGTGGGCGCGTTTTCCCCTGTGGGGACGCATTGGCCGGCGGATTAGTGCGAAGTGTTCACGAACCAGATGAATTAATTGCGGTGGCAAAAACTATCGCTGGCGAGATAGCCACTAATACTTCTGCTGTATCTGTCGCATTGATTCGTCAGATGTTGTGGAAAATGTTGGGTGCAGATCATCCGATGGAAGCACATAAAGTTGATTCACGGGGCATCTATTATTGCGGCAAGTCCGATGATGTAAAAGAAGGTGTAGAATCGTTTCTTGAAAAACGTTCCGCAGAGTTCCCACTTAAAGTTAGCAAAGATATGCCAGAATTTTACCCCTGGTGGAAAGAGCGCGAATTCTTCTAGCACATTAGATTAAAAGAAAATGGTATGAGCACTGTTATTTGGAACAATTTCATAATTGGCTCACTAAGGCATGTTATCTAACTGGGAAGGTGCCTAATGAAGATTTGTTAGGCTAAAACATATTTTATAAAAGGATGCTTTGCAGCTTTAATTTTCAGTAATTTGAGTTTACTTTAATTGAAAGATCTAGTGCTCTAATATTCACTCGCTAGAAGAATTTTCGCTCAGGAGAATCATTGTGAAATACCTAAAAATTGTACTTGGTGTTGTTGTTATTGCGCTTGCCGTGGTCGTACTTAGCTTACCAATAACCACAACGCCTGGAGTTTTCATTTTTGGTAATCCCAGTGTCGCTCCCGAAAACTGGTCTGATACGTCTTCTATTCTCGAAACCAAAGTAAGAGTACCGGGAATTATTCCTAGGGTGGTAATTATCTGGTTCGTTGAAATCGATAACGATTTTTATATCGTAGGTGAAAACGATAGTGGTTGGATTTCCATGTTGGGGAATGGCGGTCCAATACACATGCGTATTGAAGATTCAACTTATCCTTTGCTAGCGACTATCGTAAGTTCAGGTATCGATGAGATTCTACAGGCATGGGAAGTAAAATATATTAAAGATTATCCGGATTTTTTTAATACATCTGCTGTAGTAGGGTTTCTAGACGATTCGTCGGTTTACCGACTAACGAGAATGTAATGAAGAATCGCTTTATTTGGTAATCTCTACTGCAATTTGATCTTCTTCAACCACTTCGCCTTCTGCGATATGTACGGCAGCGATTTCTCCGGCTTCTGGTGCTTCGTAGGGCACTTCCATCTTCATAACTTCGAGAATGAACAAGATGTCACCAGCATCTACTTTATCGCCAGGTTTTGTAAGAATTTTCCAAACAGATCCACAGGTTTCTAATTCAATCTTCGTCATGACTCGATATGCTCCATTATTACGGCCGAATGGAAAAATTTGCCTTTCCAAGTAAGCCCGGCAAAAGGGGTTGAATCCTATCTATCCAACGACAAAGTTCTGGTCTTGTTTGTCGCGGGTCGATTAAATCATGAACGCCAAATGCTTCGGCTCGAGGAAATGGCGATTGCTGAGCTGCTAATCCTTCTTCTAATTCTTTACGTCTTGCGTCAGGGTCTGGCGCAGCTGCGATTTCTCTTTGGAATGCAACGGCAACTCCACCTTCTACCGGTAAGGGCCCGCTTTCAGCCGAGGGCCAGGCCAGCACATAGCCTTCTGGTCCATAGTGTGCTGCCTGTGCGACACCAAAAGATCGACGAATCATTACAGAAACCCAGGGGACTGTTGTCATCGCAGCAGTAAGGACAGCAGCGGTGCCATGGCGAATTGTTGCTTCGCGTTCTGCCTGGCTGCCAATCATAAAACCTGGTTCATCAACTAAACTGACTATTGGGATGCAAAAGGTTTCGCAGAGTTCCATGAAGCGACGCGCCTTATGCGCACCATCTGTTGTCATGGACCCGGCAAGGAATTTACAGTTGTTTGCCCAGACTCCTACTACCTGCCCATTTAATCGAGCAAGTCCGGTAATCTGAGAACGGCCATAAGCAGCGCCCATTTCGAAGAAACTGTTTTCATCTACTGTTGAACGAATAATGTGGCGCATTTCAAATGCCTGCCGTCGATCTTTCGGCACGATATCGAGCAGGGCCTCATCGATTCGATTTATTGGGTCAGTGCAATCAATCACCGGTGCCAACTGGTCAATATTGTCGGGCATGTAGGATAGAAAGCGTTTTATTTCTTCAAGACATGCTTCTTCATCATTCGCCCCATTATCTACTGTGCCGTTCTTGGTATGTACCTTCCAACCACCAAGCTCTTCCTTGGTTTTCTGTTCACCCATGGCCCGTTCCACTACTGCGGGACCAGCGGTAAGGATCTGAGCTGTTGTTTTTGACATAACAGAAAAATGTGAAGCAACTAGTCGGCCTGCGGGAAGACCGGCAACTGCACCTAGTGCTGCTGTTGCTACGGGAACTGTTGCCATCGCTTCAGCAACAGATCGAAAGCGCGCCGGAGCGTTTACCGGTCCGGGTAAACTCTGACCTTTGCCGCTAGTACCTCCGACGCTACCACCGGAACCTTCATGAAGTCGTACCAAGGGCAATTTGTACTGAACGGCTAGTTCTTCGGCATAAACACTTTTGCGCAATCCGGCAGGAGAGGGGGAGCCGCCTCGCATTGTAAAGTCCTCTCCCCCTACAACGATTCTGCGCCCATTAACCTTGCCAAATCCAAGCACGAAGTTAGCCGGATCTAGGGAGATCAGCTCTCCGTTTTCATCATAGTTTCCTGCACCAGCGGTCGGACCGACTTCTTCGAAGCTATCTGCATCCACCAGTTTACTGATACGTTCCCGAATGGTGAGCTTGCCTTTACCGTGGTGTTTTGCAATAGAATCCTCGCCGCCCTGTTCAAGCGCTAATTCTCGACGGCGGGCGATTCCATCTATTTCAGTTTTCCAATTCATGTGTGCATCATATTCAAGCTTAAGGAATGATTAAAGTCAGTATTTCTTTTGAGCTTATAACAAAGATAGAAAATTGATAGGCTTCCTAATAGGAGAATCTGAGGGAGGGCTCATGTCTATATTCAGAATATTCAGTTCAGTTATATTCCTGACATTGGCGTCTGTTGTTTTTGCGCAAGAAGCAGACTTAATTATACCCGGTGAAGAAGGCGCAACCCGAGCTATCCGAAATGGCATTGCTATTCCTGATCCTGCACCGGATCGAATTCGTGGAGAGGGGCCGTTTGACCAACTACTGATAACAAATGTAATGCTGATCAGTGGTGAAGGTGCACCGCCGCGGGGGCCAGTGACAATAGTAGTCGAGGGCGATCGCATTGCCGCAATTCAAGCCTCGGAGCCATCATTTTCAGGCGCACAAGTTATTGATGGTTCCGGCATGTATGCTTTGCCTGGATTTATCGACGCTCATACGCATATTGGCAATACCGGCCAGGGTTTAACAGGAGCTATCACACCTCCCGAGTATGTGTTCAAGCTTTGGCTCGCACATGGCATTACGACAGTAAGGGAAGTTGGCAGCGGTATGGGGCTTGATTGGACAGTGCGTCATCGGGAGCGCAGTGAGCGCGGTGAAATCGCGGCACCAAGAATAATTGTTCATACAATGTTCCCAGGCAGCTCGGTCACTTCAGCAGAGAGAGCAGAAGCGTGGGTACGGGAGGTTCATCGGAGAGGGGCTGATGGTGTCAAGTTGCGAGGGGCAACTCGCACTGCGACTGAAACGATTTATACCACTACCCAGGAATTGGGCATGGGAACGTCTAATCATCATGATCAAACTTCTGTTTATTCAACCAATGTTATCGACAGTGCACGCATGGGCCTAGACAGCATGGAGCATTGGTATGGTTTGCCGGAGTCCCTTTTTACCGATCGCACGATTCAGAACTATCCCGTTGATTACAATTATTCTGATGAGCAGTGGCGCTTTGGGCAAGCAGGGCGTCTATGGCAGCAAGCCGCTCCGCCAGGGAGTCCCAAGTGGAATTCAGTGCGGGATGAATTGATTGAGCTTGATTTTACACTTGTGCCTACTTTCACAATCTATGAGGCCAATCGCGATGTTATGCGAGCGCGGGATGCTGAATGGCATGCACTCTACACCTTGCCCGCGCTGCAAGAATTCTTTATGCCTGATCCACGGCTTCATGGGTCTTATCATTTCGATTGGACTACCGCAGACGAGGTTGCTTGGCGTGGTAATTTTCGTACCTGGATGGACTTCGTAAATGATTATAAAAATTCCGGGGGCAGAGTAGTGGCGGGGTCCGATGCTGGTTTCATTTTTAAATTATTTGGCTTTGCCTACATCAGAGAATTGGAATTGTTGCAGGAAGCAGGCTTTCATCCTCTCGAAGTGATTCAGGCAGCTACTTTAAATGGGGCCGAACTTATTGGGCTAGAGGATGAAATTGGATCTTTAGTCCCTGGGAAGAAAGCTGACATTGTACTGCTGAAAGAAAATCCGATCGCGAACTTTAAAACACTTTATGGTACTGGTCATATGTATCTTGATAGAGAGACCGGGGAGCTAATTCGAATCGGTGGTGTGAATTACACAATCAAGGATGGCATTGTTTTTGATGCCAAAGAGTTGCTTAGCGATGTTGAAAAAATGGTACGTTCTGCAAAGGATTTATAGAAGAAGAAATTAGATTAGCGTTTATTGCACTTGGTCTAATCTGAAAACAGTGCTTTCGGAATAGTCAAACTAGGCAGATTTAAATTGGAGAATACAAATGCATTTTTTCGCAAAAGCTATTGCTTTGTATTACGCATGCAATCTTTTCTTTCAAGCCGCTAACGCTGATATTACTGGAATTCATATCTCTCTTCCCAAGGACGAAACGAGTTATTCTGGCCGATTATTTGTTGCCTTCACCCTGGATACAGATAGTGAACCCAGATTGACCATTGGTGATGAGGCTGCTCCACGCAATGCTTCGCCATTTTTCGCAGTCGATGTTGCGAATTGGGATGGAACTTTAATTGAGTTTCAACCCACTGCAGGGTTTCCACTAGATTCGATTAATCAATTGGAAGAAGGCTCTTGGCAAGTGCAAGCGCTATTGGACGTAAATGTCGAGCTCTCTGATCTAGATTCACCCGGCAATAGGTTTTCTCTTCCTCAGAAAGTGATGATTGGCTCTTCGCCGTCAGTTCTTAGATTTGAATTAACTGAAAAAGTGGAAGAAGAATCGCTACCAGATGATACCGAATTGCTTAAATTCATTCGCATCAGATCTGAATTGCTTTCGCAGTTTTATGAAAGAGATATATTTCTGCGAGCATCGGTGCTGTTACCTTCAGATTATGTAGAAGGGTCCAATACACGCTATCCAGTTCTATATCATGTTGCTGGCCTTAATGGGCGTTTCACGCGCAGTCAGAACCTGATTGACGACGAGGAATTCATGCAATATTGGCTCGATGAATCTACTCCGGGTGTTGTTATTGTGTTTCTGGATGGTGAATCTCCCTATGGCGATTCTTATCAAATGAATAGTGCCGTGTCCGGCCCTTATGCCGATGCCAATTTCCACGAACTCTTTCCTTACTTGGCCGAAATATTTCCTATCAATGATATTCCAAGCAACCGCTTCGTTACTGGTTGCTCAACCGGTGGCTGGGTTTCCATGGCGCTACAAATCTTGTATCCCAGTTACTTTAATGGTGCCTACTCGTTTAGCCCGGATTCGCCAAGTTTTCGGGCTTATCAACTAGTGAATATTTATGAAGATGAAAATGCTTACTACAGCGCAAGGGGCATGATTCGACCAAGTGCACGGGAAACCAACGGTGACCCCAGGTTTAGTATTGCGGATGAAATTCGTATGGAAGCTGCAATGGGATCCGGAGGTAGCTATGTTGTCTCCGGTCAACAATGGGGTGCTTGGAACGCAGTGTATGGACAGCCAGACGATCGCGGCAATCCAATTCCAATCTGGAATCAGGAGTCTGGTGAAATTAATTCATTAGTTGCGGATTCATGGCGTGCCTGGGATTTGGATTTTTATGTGCGGGATAACTGGTCGAGTATAGGCGCAGACCTTTCTGGTAAATTACAATTCTGGATGGGCGACATGGACAATTTCTATCTCACCAACGGTTTGCGTTTTTTAGAAGAGACGTTAAACCTGCAAGAAGCCCCCTCAGCGAACGCAAAGTTCAATTGGATTCCTTATCACGGGCACTGTGGTTTCGGTACTCAAGTACATTACATCGATGTGTTGAATGATCTGGCCGATAGAGCAGGGCGGTAAAATAATTTTACCGCGAACCAAGACTAGTTTATGGAGAATAGTTATGACTGTAACACTTAAAGTATTTGTTTTTCTAATCGGAGCATTGTTTCTGTTCCTTGGCTTAGCTGGCTTGTTCACCCCGGAAAATTTTGCCAACAGCCTGGGCTTAGAGATGGCTAACCTAGAAGGAGTCGGGACGGTCCGGGCGATGATTGGTGCCCATTATGTAGCCATGGGTGGTGTATGTTTTTATGCAGTAATTCGTCAAACACCAGTACTGCTTATTCCTATTGCTGCAATCGAAGTTGTGATGGTTATAGCAAGAGGTATTGCTGCCGTGAATGGTGAAGTCAGCTCAGCGACTTTGGTGCCTACTACCATTGAAATTTTAGCCGTGGCAATTCTTGTTACAGCAGCGATGAAGCTACCAAGATCATAATGGAAATAAGAAAAACAAATTTCTTTCTCAGTATTTCATGAGTAGCTTTTGCCTAGGAACATGAATCAGGGATTCGTATTCTTCTGCTTATCGCGGTTTTGAAGAAGTAACATTGCGCGCCTAGTATAAATACGGCTCTGATTGTCCTTCCTTATTAGGTGAAGATTTACTCTGGATCGCAGCGTATTACGTTGTCGGGAGAATGCCCAGAGAAGGAAATAATGCGCCAGCCGCCTTCTGTTGTACCGAGAATGTACGAAACTCCGCCAACAGACATGATGCTGCCATCTGCTCTTGAGCGAGTATTGGTGCCGCTGACAATTGCGGATCCTGCGCTTAAAACGCAAACATTTTTAGTTCTGAAAGTAGATTTGTCCCAACCTTGTTCTAATAGACCTTGAATTGCCGATGAGAAGTACTCTAAGTTTTCCTCCTCAGTCGAATTAACAGTAATGCCATTTCCACCCGCTATGTACCACGGTAAAGCAAATATTTCTGTTGAAAGTGCTTGTGGATTTCTTTCGTAGTATAGATTGTAGTAATACTCAACATGGCGTTGCGCTTCTGCTTCAATTAGCGCTCTTTCTGCAGCGGTCAGTTCTTGACCAAAAGCGGACTTGCTAAAAGTCAGAATTAAAAAGAGTGATGCAAAAAAAGTAGCGTGGCTTCTTTGCTTCATGAGTTACTCCTAATTTATAGCTCTTACATTTGCCAGTCACTTAAAGCCAGCTATTAGGCCAGATCATCGTGCGCCACATGTGTGCCACTGGTGATCCGTCGAAACCAAGTCCTTCTTTTGGCTGCTTGAAATTTCTACCAACCACATCTTCGAACTGGTCGATTTCAATGTCAGTTACATTAGGATCGAAAGAGTAGAGGTCATTTAAAGTGATTAAACGAGCACTCATATACCAACGGTGATTCTTAGCTTCATCGTATTCAGCTTGAACCCAGGGCTCTACTTCATAGTTCATACCGAACCATTCCCGGTAAACAGCGGGATAGTCATAGCCAACGGAGTCATCTGCAAAAAATCGCAATGCCTGGTGTTTTTGAATTGCCCAGGCTACTTCTTCATCAACATAAGGTCGAACCAGTTGTGCGCCCCAGAAGCCATGATCGGTGCGTAAGAATCCTTCAACAGAAATGTCATGCAATAAACAGGCAAGGATCACCTTCTCATCCATGTTATTTTGCATAGCGTAGTTTGCGCTTTGCAATAGATGGGACGGATTGGGTATTCGGTAACGATAAAAATCTAGCAGGGTAGGTTTCTCTGGCATTGGCGGTAATCGCGGATCAGCCATACCAGCCATTAACTTAGAAGTTGGCGCGCCCCCAGGGCCGATATTGCTGCCCGGGGGCGCCATTGATCGCTCTCGATCTGGTTCACATATAACTGGTGTAGAGAAATGATATGGAAGCCCTTCGATCATCACTCCTTCGAAAGCTTCAGCGCGCTGGCTTAGTGTCATCTCAGCAGTAAATGAAGCTGCCGCTACTGCGGCCGCATTTTGCATAAATTTGCGTCGATCCATTTTGGATTCCTTTGTTTTACAAGTTTAATTCTTCGACAGCTTTTCTAGTTAGTCATCAACCGATGGAATATGTCCTCCGTTCTTTCCTTCCTTTTCCCATCTGCGCCAACCGGCCAAAATTCCTGCTAACCCATGGTTGCCTTCATGACAAGCAAACTCGAAGATTCGATCATCCATACGGCGCATTGGCACTCTGGCTGACCAGGGTACTTCCCATGTATTTCGATCGTCAACGGTGAATTCATAGTTAAGAGTATTCTCATCTATCCAATTGATACGCTCTTCGATTTTCATTTGCGGGGAAGTATTCCGCCAACCATAGTCCGGATAAAAATCCTGCGTGCTGATAATCAGAGTGTCACCTTCCCAACGCGCAATTGAATGACCGGTCCATTGCGGATACGCTTTTTCATGCGTATTAGCAAATGGAATGATTCGCGCATGATGAACCATTTCGGTCATAATCATAACGTAATGCTCATTCTGCACTAATTGCATATTGTTATTATAAGAACCGGAAACCATTGGAGGTCCAGAACGGTTGTTAATGATGCATCGATCATTCAGCGTTCGTGCTTCTGGGCCAGCGCTCTCTCTGCGAATTTGTTGTGTATAGGCAGCACGCTCTCTACCGATTTCGCTAAGTGGTGGCAACCTTCCGTTGGGAGGATCATAAATCAGTGAAGTGCGATAATCACCGACGGTATCGGTTCCGCGCTCATACCAGAATTCGTTGTAAGAAATCACGCCCGGCGGATAACCTGCGCCGCCTACTGAATCAATAATTAGGTCCCGATTCTGGCGGTTGTTCTCATAAGTGGCCCACTCTTCAGCCTCTTCACGAGACAGAGTCGCTTTGTCTGCTAATTCCGGTGGTCGTTGCAGAGGGGTGATGGTGCGAAAGGTATAGGTACCCTGAAAATCTGGGTGACCGTATTCTGTGCGGGGTACTTCGGTCTGTTGCGCTTGAGCGAGCGAAAAGAGGGAGCTAAGCACAAATAATAGAGTGAGCCGTATTTTTGTCATGATTTCCTCAGGCTGAGTTATTTCTCAGTAATTCGACATAGGCAGTAGAAACACTACTCCTATTTGTGGTGATTTTGAAGTGATCAAATAAGTAACATCAATAATAATTCTAGAATTTATCCGGTAAGCATCAGCTTGATTTCTGAAATCGCATCCGGCGCATTACCGAGGTCGCAATGGTCAACACCTGCAATTTCAATAAATTTAGAATTAGGGATATTGTCTGCTAAATAGCGTCCCATGCGGATGGGTACCGCTAGATCGCCAGTAAAATGTATCACTAGAGTTGGGCATTGAATCTTATTTAGAATTGGCCTTACATCAAGGGTTCGCATGTAAGAAACTATTTGTGCCATTGAACGCTTATCAGCCAGCAATTTTTCGATTCCTTTGTAAGTGTCATCATCGATAACTTCGCGCGAAATGCTTGGAAAAAATACATCCCGCCCAGATCCAGATCCCCAGGCGCTGATTAAACTCTCTATGGCCTTGTCGGAAATGCCTAATGGATAGTCGTCAGTTCTCACAAATTTAGCAGTGGTGCCGAATAATATTAATCCTGATACTCGGGAAGGATTTTCAACTGCGTACTTAATGCTCATAGGGCCGCCTTCAGAAATACCCATGAGGAAAAACCTATCCGTGTTAGTGTGATCAGCAATGCAAGCGATGTCGCTTACTCTTTCTGTCATGGTTGCAACTTCGGAGGTCGGATCGGAAAGTCCTTGCCCTCTTTTATCAAAGTTAATCACTTTCGAGAATTGGGATAGCGCATTCATTGTTTCTTTTATCGGTGGCAAGTGGCTTGTAACATGAAGATTAGAGATAATTCCGGGAGTTACTATCAATGTAGGCTCATCAATCCCGAATGTGCTAAAGGCAATTTTTACACCATCCGATTTTGCAAATTGAATCGGGTAAGGGGAAGGTGAGCTAATTTCCGCAAGTGTAATTTTTCGCGCTTTCTTCACCTCCTTCTTCCGTTCTCTCATGTTTGTTAGCAATGATCTGCTAAGCGCCCCTAAGAAACCAAAAATCACTACAAAGGCGGCGATTCCATTCAGTAGGCCTTCATTATTTGAAATCCATTCTGATAAGCCCATTAATTTATCCTTTGTTCCAGTTTTTACTATTTGCTAGTAGGTTTTGCCCCTATGGCAAAGTTACTTTCTTCGCTATATCTGCCGGATAATGTTGAAAAATTTGTGAAACATGATTTTACTGAAGTAGTAAGATTTGATGTGAATAATAAAGACTCATAATCTGCTTTCTAACTCTGTAATCCAGTTAGTTATCAATAAAATTTCTTTGGGAGGCTCTTGCTCCGGTTCCTTTAATAAAAGGAAATTATTGCCGTCTTGTGTAACTTGGTATGAAAGACCAGGGACATTTCCGTAGGGGCCTTCAA
>MDTE01201276.1_pt1 | contig 21007 bp, 7 predicted proteins | sample 811231 | NCBI WGS metagenome assembly MDTE01 (sample SAMN05326651, study PRJNA326480) | marine metagenome | isolation source: seawater | place: Indian Ocean: Red Sea | collected 2010
CAACTTCTCCTGAATTACCGTTTGAATCATTAGCACCAATTCTTGTACGATAAATCCCATGTTCACTGTATGAGATGGTTACGGTTGCAATATCCGCAGCGTTAACTTCCACTACTGGATCACCATTCCCGGGGTCAACCCAAAAAGTGGAGATTTCTCCTTCCTCGCTGTAGGTCTCATTGAAATCAAATGTGAACTCTGCTTCAACAATATCTTGGGTGGTGTTTTGTGAATTTGGTGCCATAGTTTGCACCACTGTTCCCGCAGTAGCATCGGTGCCCCAAATTACGTGTACTTTACTTGGTGGTGCTTCATCATCTCCACCAAGGCAACCTGCTAGTGGTGCTAGCATTAGTAGCAAAATTAGAGTCACTGTGCGCATTACTCGTAGTCTCGCCATGATTTTCCCTACATGCCCCTTACCCAAAAAGGCAACGGCGTAAGAATTTGGTGGATTTACCCCTTTTTGACATGAAAGTTATTTGAACCAAACCTTATGGTCAGTTGTTATGAACGTTAAATTTATTCTATTTGCGATGATGATGTTGGTTGCTTCCCTTTCTGGATGCTTGGAATCTGATGGTATTGAAGAAGCATCAGATATTATTGATGAGTGGGATGGTACCTGTCACGACTCCTGTAATGGATGTGATGGTGGTGGTCAAGGAGACTGTACTGTTTGCCCTAATGGTTCAACGCTTGTTGATGACGACAATGACGGTGCAGGAGAATGTATTCCAGATAATTCAAATGACACAAATAACTCAACGAATATGACAAATAATTCAGGAAATGAAACCACAGGTAGTGGGAATGAAACTACAGGTAGTGGGAATGAAACCACAGATGGTGGGAATGAAACTACAGATGGTGGGAATGAAACCACAGATGGTGGGAATGAAACCACAGGTAGTGGGAATGAAACCATAGATGTGAGAAATTGGAGTGTTGTTGATTTGAACATCACTATGGTGCAAGAAGGGGCAATTTCAAATTCCATGTGCGGCCTAATTTTGGCTTGGGCTGAATGGGATGGTGGAGGCGTACAGGCTGATGGGATTCTGAGACAGAAAATCTCAGATAATCGCTCGGGTGATGTTATCGATGTGTGGTCAGCAAGTTACGAAGACGCCGCTATGATAGTTCAAATTCAAGAGATTAAATCGTACGCCGAAGCGAATTCTAATGGTCCAACACCATACTACATCTTAGTTGAAAATGGAAACATGAGCAGTATTCTAGACACGAATGCGGAAACCCATTCTGGTTGTGAGGGTGAAATGAACGTCGGGCTAAATGCACTAATGGATGATTTGTTTGGGAATTCCAATTCTAATTCCTGTGGTGATGGGGTCATAGATTCTAATGAAGAATGCGATGACGGCAATTCTGATGATGGCGATGGCTGCTCTTCAAGTTGTATGCAAGAACCACCTGCTGATGGAACTGCTTGCGACGATGGAGATCCAACCACGACAAATGATGTCTATAACAACGGGGTCTGTGAAGGCACACCAGTTCAATGTCCCAGCGGCCAGGTTGTAAATTCGGAAACAGGTCAATGTGAATGTCCCGAAGGTCAAACCGATTGTGGTGGAGAGTGTGTAGATACATCTTCCGATGACAATAATTGTGGAGCTTGCGGACAAACATGTGGTCCTGGTGAATCTTGCGAAAGTGGCACGTGCGTTACTAATGCTGTAGAACATTTCATTGATATTACGGGAATGGCATTTAGTCCTGATTCAATTACAATTTCAGTTGGAGATACAATTACTTGGACAAACTTGGAAAGCATGTCTCACACAGCAACAGGAGATAACAGTGAATTTGATTCAGGTACTCTTGGTAAAGACCAGTCCTTTTCCTTCACATTTACCACTGCCGGAACTTACACCTACCATTGTGCTTTTCATTCGGGTATGACTGCAACAATTATTGTTCAATGATAATTTTGCTTTTTGCTTTTCAGAATTGAGTTGAAATAGGGGTGGCGTTCCCCAAGGGTCAGCGCTTTGGAGTAGCCAGGTCATCTCGTCGGGCTCATAACCCGGAGACCGGTAGTTCAAATCTACCAGGCGCTACCATAACTATACCCGGCGCAATCATCAATTACTGCTTGCTCAGCGAATTAATTGATGGTGCACATGATCAGGGGTAATTTGTTAGTAAAAGGCGCCGAAATGGTACTACCAAGCCGCGTAGTTTCTGGTGATTTAAGAGTTAAAAACGGAATAATTACCAAGGTTGCAACTCATGGTGGTCTTGAAGCACAAGACGGAGAGACAGTTGTTGCTGGAGAAGGTTTGACCTTAATGGCTGGAGCAATAGATCCTCAAGTTCATTTCAGAGAACCCGGGCAACCCGAGAAGGAAACAATTGGTTCAGGTTCACGAGCAGCAGCTGCTGGTGGCGTGACCTCATTCTTGGATATGCCAAATAACAAACCTGCTGCAACCAGTATAGCAGCTATGCAGGCAAAATTGGATTCCTCTGCTGCAACAGCAGTCACCAACTATGGATTTTTCATAGGTGCAACTCCAACTAATATTGCAGATTTGCAAGAAGCGGTAGGAACTCCAGACGCACCTTCTCCAACAGATGGAATCTGTGGGATCAAGGTATTCATGGGCTCATCTACTGGTGACCTTCTAGTTCACCAGCAAGAGCATCTTGAGAATATCTTTGCTAACACTGGCGGAATAATTGCTGTTCATGCTGAAGATGAAGATCGGCTCAATGCTCGCTGGCCAGAATTCAAAGATCGTACTGATATCGCTGCTCATGCAGAATGGCGAGATTATGAATGCGCTATGATAGCGACTAAGCGAGCAACCGCATTAGCAAAAGAGTTCAATCATAAATTACATGTTCTTCACCTTACAACTGGTGTTGAAGCCGATTGGTTAGCGCAAAATAAAGGCGATTTAGTAACTACAGAAGTTTGTCCGCAGCACCTCACTTTTGATGATGAAGATGTGGCCCGAATAGGAACTCGTCTGAAAATGAATCCTCCAATTCGTTATGCTCAAGATCGTGATACCTTATGGCGTCGGCTAAAAGACGGAACCATTGATTGCATCGCTACAGATCACGCGCCTCATACTTTAGAGAACAAAGCATTAGGTTTCCCAACCGCTAATTCTGGAATGCCCGGGGTTGAAACTTCTCTACCTCTCATGCTTACTCATGCACAGGACGGTAAGTGCTCAGTATCTGATGTTGCACGATGGATGTGCGAAGGTCCAGCACAAGTGTATGGTATGAAGAACAAAGGCCGTCTTGAGGAAGGCTTCGATGGCGACTTGGTTCTTGTTGACTTGGAACGCTCTCATACAATCCAAGATTCTGATACTTGGACTACAGTTGGCTGGAGTCCTCTTGCAGGCATGGAATTAACAGGATTTCCGCAACTGACTGTTGTTGCAGGCATTCCAGTTCATGGAAGAGCCGTAGGCGGTTCCCTACGTGGCGAACCTTTCTGTGAACCAGGTGAAGCAGGAACACCGCTCAAATTCTGAATTCATCTACTACCGGATCCTTCTCCTTCGGAACTTCCGTTGCTAGATCTTGAATCGTCGTCAACCCCATCACTATCTTCTCGGACTTCATCACTATCAACATACACTACATCACCCCAGTAATTTCGAAGATTAACTTGTTCTGGGAGATCAATAGATGATGAAAGATTCATTGAAGTATAATTAGTCACAGTAACTCCTTCAGAAGAGAAAGCATAGACGTAATCTCCCATGAAAATAGATCGCCTGACATTTGTGTTGCCGGAATAATAGTACTCACGCAGCCCATTTTCTTCATTGTAGAAGTCAGAGTGATCAATAGTTCCATACTTAGTTAATGTGTTGTTATCCGAGTCAACCTTTACGAGTACTAGTTGAGAGACGTACTCGTAACCACTATAGGTATATTGTCGTCCATCAATTACGATTTCATCGTAAGTGTAGCGATAGGTCGAGAGAGGGATTGCAAGTAATTCAGCAGGTGCCCAGTAAGTGAATGCTTTGTGTTCGTAAGTCGCCTCGCTATAAGACCATGACCAACTCCACCAATCATCGCTGTTGCGATCAATTGGAGCAAGTTGTAGTGCGGATGCCAAAGTAGGATCAGAGAAATTTGACACATCAAAGAGAGAAATCTGGGTGTTTCCCCAGTCTAATCCCAGTCCATTTTCACCACCAGCTATTCCGATTGTCAAGAGGTGGTCATCACTAAGTGGGTGAATATAGGTAGAAACACCAGGGACCTCTAATTCGCCAATTACTTGTGGGTTGGTTGGGTCTGAAAGGTCAATTGTCCAAAGTGGATCAATGTTTCTGAACGTGACAAGATACCCTTTCTCTCCTATGAAACGAGATGACCAGATGGTCTCACCAGGAGCGATACCACCTACATGGCCAATTTGTAGTAATGTTTTATCATCGTTTTCACAACCTTCCGGAATCAAGCACTCTGCAGGAGCAAGGACATATACATCGTTAGTTGGGCCATCCCAATCATCACCATCTTCTAGCCACCAACGACCCCATACGTCCTGAGTTGTTGCTACTCTGATTGTACCATTGTACTCTGAAAGTGAGAATTGATCATTGATCGTGCCAGTTACTCGTCCCGAACCAATGTATGTTGTCAAGCCATTATCAGAAATGTCAAAAGCATGGATATTGGTTGCCTCTCCAAAGTCATCATTTCGCCAATACCACCACCAGTCGTTAGCAGGCTCCGCCATAATTAGCATGTCTTGGCTAGCATAGACTTCAACCCATGATGATGAGACGTGATCAAGTTCATACTGAATTTGGTCACCAAATAATTCAATGGTCATGATTGTTGTAAAACCTCGCCCAACAGAATCTGCAGCAGCTGAAAATTCTTCACATGTTGAACTAACTGTTGAGAGTTCACTAACTGACCCATCAGCCATTCTCTCATGCATTCTTGGTGAGAAATCAGCTAATGTCAGTGACTCAATTACCTGCAGATTGTGATCTATTGCATCTTGTATACTCTGGTTCCAAATATCTTGGCGTTGCGAATTGTCATGATCCATTTCCCAGTAAGATTCAGGAAGTTCTGGATAGGTTTGCAAACCTTGTAATTGTGCGTATGAATGAGTTATTGCACGTAGGGTGCCATTGACAAGTCGTGAGGTTTGGTAAGAGCCGTCAAGGTATAGTTCTCGGTCGATTTGTGGATCTGATTTGTTAGTAATATTCAGTACAGAGTATTTCACTTTGTTACTATAGCGATAGTATGAGTCTCCTCTTTCACCTTCTGTATCAACCATCATTGCAATACGGACAGGGTCATCAATTTCTAAATTCCAATATGAGACTGAAGAAATGATTACTAGTTGGTTCCCATTCACTAGCATTTGCATTGGTGATCCTTCTAGAGACATGTTAGATTCTAAAGTAATGTTACCAAACTCTGGTACACCTAGAATTACCAATTGGCCATTGTTAATCATGTAAATATGGTGGCCATCTGTCTTTAGGAAGTCTGCTTCATCAACCCCCTCTTCCTGATTATTAGTCTCTGAATATTGTCCTTCTCTGTCTTCAGTACCTGAACTACTTGGAGGAGTTGAGGAATCCATAGAATTGGAAATATCAGACCCCGCCTCAGCCATTTCAGGCATTGCCATATCGCCATCAAACATGACCATGTCATCTATCATACCACCGCCTCGGAATCCCCAAGAATTCCAATGCCAGTAGGATGCTTGGTCAAGACTGACTTTCATTTCTTCTGCAAGAGAATTTCGTAAGTCCTCTTCTAATTCAGCACAACCATCATACTGGTCTAATACGGGTGAAGATCGCATGCGGTCTCCAAGCATTAATTCAGGAGTAATCCAATCAAAATTTTCTTCTGTTTCATCATTTTCAAAATAGCCAAGACACCCAGCCATCATCAACGAGGCGAGTACCATTATTACCATCACTGGTCTTCTTGCCATGGCTATGCCATACCGACCTAAGCATTAAGGAACTTGGTTCTCTGATTTTACTTGTAATTTATTTTAAAATCAGGCAACCATTGAAATTAATAGGTTGAAAATATTGCAACCAATGATGAAGAGTCGTAGTTTGTCTGCAATCACACTGACTTTTCTGATGATTATTAGTTCCATTTCTGTTAATTTATTGTTGCCTAAAGAATCAGAATTGCTTCCACCTGAGGTAATTTTTGATTCTGGTAATAATTCCCTAGAAGTCCTATTAATGGGTAATTCTTACACTCAGGGAAATAATTTAGATTCTTTATCAGAATCGTTGTTTCAAAATGATGTTTCCAATGCTAATGTAGACCAATTATCTGGTGGTGGATTAAATTTAGATGACCATGCAAACCGTGTTCAAACATCGGGAGATCAATGGAATACAACCCTAAATAGTGGTAATTGGGATTGGGTGGTCTTGCAAGACCAGAGCCAAATACCTAGTTTTCCAACAACTGAACAATATTGGCAGAATAGTAAAAATGGTGCAATCATCCTAAATGATGTTATCAAGGATAATGGTGGTGAAACAGTATTTCTAATGACTTGGGGAAGAAGAGATGGAGATTCACAAAATCAATTGAGGAACCCCGACTTTTTGACTATGCAAGATAACCTTGAGGCGGGTTATCTCATGTATGCGGAGAATGTTAGTACAACTTCAAGGCCCGTCTGGATTGCACCAGTTGGCTTAGCCTTTAAGCACATTTACGATGATGTTGTAGCATCAGGAGGTACTCCTGAAACAGCAGGTTCATCTTTCTATGAGCTTTATTCATCAGATGGAAGCCACCCTTCATTATCTGGTAGTTATTTGGCCGCTTGTGTGATTTATGCCACAATTACTGGCTCAAATCCAGTAGGGCATAATGGCCCAAATGGCCTTTCTGCATCTAGAATATTAGAATTACAAGAGGCTGCTGCAGCAACAGTATTCAATGAAACACAAAATTTGGTTTACCCTTGGATGGTTTCTCCAACTATGAGTAATTTTGCTGACGGCAATTCTAGTGTAATTCTTCACCCGTCTTTGAATGAATCAACAGCAATATCTCATCGGCCAGGACAAAGTATTGTTGATGCAGAATTAAATGTAGTTGCTGGAGGCCATAATGTATGGTATAATAATACTAATTTAATGACAACTCTTGCTCCTAATTCTACTTTTTCAAATACTACTGTAGATGCGAATGGTTTTCTGCGTTTGAATGGTTCAGTTTTAGGTGGTTCAAATGCTGGAAGTAATAGCATTCAAATCACGCAATCAGTACAATGGCAAGGCGGCAATTATTCTTATGATTCATTTCGTCTTGCATGCGTTCAAGGTTCGTGTGGGGAAATACATGTGACTGGAGGACCATTGAAAATTACAGCTAATATCATAATTATCGATGCTGGTGCATCAATTTTCGCTGATGAACTAATACTAGGTTATGGTGGTGCAGGTAACTCAACATCTCGTGGATCTAATGGAAAAAGTCCTGGTGCAGGGGGGGCCGGTCATGGCGGTTCTGGAGGCTCAGGTGGTGGCACTAATGGCGGCGCCGGTGGCCAAAATTATGGTAATGGTTCTGAACCAGGTTCTTCTGGTGGTAATGTTACTTTCACTAATGCAAATGGTCAAACAACTAATGATGCAGATGGGGGTGCAGGCGGTGGTGTAATTGATTTGGCTGCTAGAACAATATATGTCAATGGGACACTATCTGCTAATGGTGGCGATGGTGACAATGGAGCAGCCCCTGCAGGTGGTACTGGGCCTGGAGGTAGCGGCGCTGGCGGAGGTAGCGGTGGTTCTATTTCTGTAATTGCAAATTCGGTGTATATTGGAAACAATGCGTTGCTAAGTGCAAATGGTGGTGATGGCGGTGCTGGAGCCCCAGGTGCTCAAGCAGGAATTGGAATTGGTATGTATGATGGCGGCAATGGTGGTGGCGGTGGCTCAGGTGGAATGGTCTATGTAATTACAAAACCTGGCCAAATTACAAACAATGGCGCTCTTGAAGCCAATGGTGGTAATGGTGGTGCTAGAGGTGCACCACACGGAACTGGAAATTATGGGGTTGCAGGAAATAATGCAAATAATGGATTTGCATTTACAGGTACATTTTCAGGGCTAACTGGAATAACCGCATATTACTATGATGGAAATTATACTAGTCCAGTATTCGGCCAACAAGGAACATTAAATCTAAATTCTAGCGTAGTTATAGCGAATAATCAGCCACTTAATACTTCGATTAATGCAACATACCAATACTCTGTAGATGGAACAATTTGGTCTCAATGGACTACTTTCAACCTCACAGGTGAAACCCTGCCTCCATTTTCATTAATTCGGTTTAATTTTTGGTTGTCAACCACAAATAATTCTACCACGCCAACTATTACAAGTATCAATTTAAATTGGTCTAATTGGCATTCGATAGACAATTTTGAATTAGGCATTTCGAACAATCCTGCAAGTAATTCATTTTGGTCATTCCCTCAAGATCTGGGGGTTGTTAGAACTGGTACAGATTTTGCTGCAATAGGATATACCAGAATTGATATGAGCTTGCCTGTAAATGCAACATCTATTGGTTCAGGTTGGATTCACATAATGCCTCCACAATTTACTTCTGATGTGGATATTACTTTTTCATTAGGGCCAAAGGATGTATTAGTGATCAATAGTTCTGAAATCCCAAACACAGGGATAACTGTTGAAATTAATCGTTCACTTTTACAGAGCAGTTGGCCAAGTGGTTCAAGTAATCCTAGTTCTGGGATTGGTGGGGTTGAATGGGGTGATTTGGGCCTTACTTGTTCTGCCCCTGGCGGTTACATGGGCTATTTCATCAGCGGATTAATTGTGATTCCGTACGAACTAAATCAATCATTGGGTGGACATAATGAGATTGTTGATTCACTGAATAACTATGTAAACCAAACGAGTGGTCGTTGGGCATTGGCAAATTTCCCCAATTTCCCTATTATTAGCAGTGGGGATACGATTGACTCGCATTTTGTTGAACTAAACAATTTGACGGTTAATTTTACTGATAACATTCTTCCTGAAGTGACTAATATTTCATTCTACATTAATGGTCAAGAAGTTAGCGAAGCTAGAGTTGGAGACATTGTAGAGATTAGAGTAAAAGTGCTTGGAAATGAGTCCGATTCGTTAATAGATTGGCATCTTCAAGGGCTTGGTGGAATTACTTCTTGGCCACCATCGTCCATTTCGTCAATGTCATGGGATACTTTACATAATGCCTACGTTGCTAATTACGATACATCTCAGCATTCTACTGATTATGGTGATTCGATGGCTCTTTGGTTGTGGTTAACTGATGCTGCAGGAAATGTTCGTTCACCATCAGGTGTAGGCGCCTGGTACACTATTTTGTATCTAAAACCAATATACCCTCAATTCAAAACAATGGATGTTTTAGGTTGTTCGAATGTTGTTGGAAATATTTGTGAGGCAGAGCCAGGTGATGAAATTAATTTTACAGCGTCTGCAATTGGTGAGCGCCCTGATTTTTCCACTTTTGTCTATATTTCAAATCCAAATAATTCGACTGAATATTTTTCCACTCAATTGTATTGGGAACCAGCCTCTCATAAATACGAAGGATCACTATCATTAACATATGCTGAATTAGGTTGGTGGGATATCAGATTCAAATTTATTGATGTAAATAGAGGCGAATCAGTAGTTTCAATTGTGGGTGTTGATAAATTACATCTAATTGATAATACTAAACCGATTGAAGGTATTCTGAATGTTAATGCCACTCCTGATGGAGATACATGGGATATTAGTGGCCAATGGCAGGCAACTGTTGCCGATAATTCTTCAGCAGTGGTGACAATTTCAGGTCCTAATAATTATGAATCATCTGTTATATTAAACTCTAATATTGTCAGTGAATCTCAAAATATTACTTCCTATGTGGCTCTTGGTTCTAAGGAAACCATGGGTGTTGGTGCTAATGGTTCTAATTATTCAGTGACAGGTTTAATTCATGAACAATTAAATCAGACATGGCCCGGTGTAACTTTAACTAATATTTCAGATTCATGGGGCACAGTCCAGCATTTTGTAACTAAACAGGACGATATTATCATTGCTAAACCTGATATAATTACTATTATCCCTTTACAAGATTATTATTTTTCTTCTACAAGTGTTTTCTCAACTAATTATCCCGGTTTATTAGATGCCTTATATTCTTCAACAGGGGCTGAAATCTTCATTGGAATATTGAATCCGAATCCGGAATATGTTTGTCATATTGGTTCTGGTCCTGCAGGATGTTATAATTTTGGAGAATATGAGATGTTAATTGAGAAAACTGAATTAATCAAGGATATTGCTTCGTCTCGCCCATGGGTTACATTAGTTCCTCTTTCCGATCAAGAATTTGAACATCCAGAGTGGAAGCATTCTAATGGTGATTATACAAATGCAGGTCATGCTTCATTAGCAACTCCATTTATCCATCAAATGCAACGTTTGAATATGCGAAATGTTACTTTTGAAGGAACTTATTCTCTAAACGTTAGTGCGTATTCATTTGGTGATTATGATTTTGAAATTGAAATTAGTGATGAGTCAAACAACGTCGCATTAGATGCAGTTAGCGGAGTGGATGCCACTATTACTAATTCCCCGGATGATGACATTTTGTCACTGAATGTGTTGACTACAGCACCAGAGACTTTGTATCCAGGGGAATTAATGATTGAATATAATGCGAGTTGTTCCATTGGCTGCTCAATGATTGTTCAAATTTCAATTGATGGTGTGTTGGTTGATACATTGCAACCAACGAGCGGTCAAAATTATGTTAATGTGACAATATCAAGCTTAGGTGTTCAAACAATTAGTTTAGTTCTATCAACGAGTGAATGGTCTGTATCTTCAGTCACATCAAACATTGATGTTGTCGTAACCGCTAATCCTTCGCCAATATGGTCTATATCATGCTCATATAGTGATTATGAAACCACTCAGTTTGATGTTGCACGTGAAGGTAGTATAGGTAATCTAACTATTTCCACCCATACTATCCAATGTACAGTTGCAAATAATGGGAACGCGCCAGGTGTTGTCCAAGTCGCTCCGAATTCAATACTTGGTCCTTTTTCTTGCACAAAATCCACTTTGTCAATTGATCCTAATAGAAAGCAAATAATTACTTGTTTTGCTGAAGAAAGTGAAGATGTTGCTGGAATTTATAACTTATCAATTGGTTTTGAAGAAGTTACAGCCACTTCTAATTACACTATTGGTGGGTGGGATTCAAATGCTGTTTTATTGTCTCCAAGGTTCAGTCCAAATCAAGCAAACGATAATTCCAATGACGTAAGTGATGATGCATCTGAAAGCTCCGGGAAAAATCCTGCAACACTGTTATTATCTGTGATAATTCTAATTGTTGTAGGGTTTGGTGTAATTGGTTTAATATTTACAATGAGGGACAAAGAAGTTTCTTTGAAGAGTCTTCTCGAACACGACTCCATGCATTCCATCGAAGAGCCAATTTCTCTTCAACAAGATATGCCTGCCTTGTTAGTTACGAATGAAAGTAGAGTTGAAACTAGCCAAGAAAATAATTCAACTGAAGATATTTTGCGGGTTGATTCCTACAATCAATTACCTCCTGGGGGAGAATATGAACAAAAAGATGGACTTACTTTCTACAAGCAAGCAGATGGAATTATTTGGCAGTTAGAAGATGGTGGCAGTTTCCGCCGTCAAGAATAGAAATCCCCTCGCATCTTATTTATTTCAAGTCATTTCAACGGTTGATTCAAAAGCCACCCCTCTCCGCTAGTATTTGTGGACGAAGGAATTCGTACTTGCTTTCGTTTTCGCTCGGTTGATGATTCAATCGTGGTTTTAGTTGAAGGCGAGTCTGATTGGGTTAATGATTGGCGGGAAAAATTAGGCCTTTCAGGAATTGGATGGCTTGAGCGTCTTAGCGTAGGTGTAGATGGCGAGCCAATTCTTTCTTCTTCACCTAGTAGTGGCGATAAGAAATTACCAGGTCCACCGCCAGATCCTACCAAGTTGGTTCCAGTTAGACGTACAATTGGTGATTTGGATATTGATCAGGAAATGGCGAAAATTGGTATTTTTAAGGAAGAATCACCAACGGTTGAAGCTTTAAGGATGATTTTAGATGAATATGATGAAGCACCCAAGCCTCCGCAAGGGTCTCCATCTACAGAACCGGTTGCTGAAGGCTGGTTAAGAGAGGCTCTAAGATTGGCTGTCCGCCGTTTTGGAGTAATGGGGCTACCAACAGAAGTAATTGTAGAAACAATTCATGGTCGTCACGACTTAGATGATGAGCTTGTTGAGGGTTGGCTTGAAACTCAGTATCAACTTGGCAAATTAGTCAAAATTTATGGCGGTATGAAGGAAGGTTTTGGCCCCTCTCCTAACTGGCTTGACGCTCCTTGATTTGGCTTTTTTTACCCCATTGGTGGGGTGTACGGCAAATCCGACTTAATTTTATCTTAAACGTTGTACTGCTAGCATGTGGTGGGAGCAAATCTCGCACACGCGCACGAAAGGAGTAATAAGAAGATGCAAAGTCGGTAAGTCAGTATGTCGAGTCATACCTTTGAACTAAATTTGAATAAGGCACGAGTCAAAGCCATAGCATTGGTTGCGCTAATGGTACTGTCAACTTCTTTGGCAGTGATGGATGTAGCAGCTAGTAACTCGAAGCAGTACCCCGCAGCAAGAAACCCTAGAGATCTTGCGACAGGTGACTTCGATTGTGATGGTGACGAAGATATCGTGACAGCGAGCGATATGGGCAATTTTTTGGCCATACTTTGGAACGATGGGGGAACCTATGAGGAAAGAATGGATATTTGGGTCTCAAATAATAATTCACGTAGAGCCGGTTTCTTGGATATTGCTGACGCAGCATCTGTAGAAGTAGGTGATATTGATGATGATGGAAATGATGATATTGTATTTTATCAAGGAAATATCCAAGCATTTGGTTCAACTCAAGTAATTAGTGGAAACCTTACTGTTTTGACAAATGATGATTGTACTGGGGCATTCACAGAAGATGCTGTTTACACCATGGGAGATATTGTTTGGGAATTCCAAATCGGTGATGTTAATGCTGATGGTGTTGATGATATTGTTGTTTTAGAATTACAAGATATGGCTTCAGGAACTCAGCGTTTATTGACATATCTTGGTGGTTCACAACGTAACAATGCTGCAACTAATCACAAGATAACAACTCTTGACAATCTTGCTAACAAAGTGTATGCCGACTTAAGACTAGGTAACTTTGGAGAAACAGTTGCTGGAGGTCCAATCACACAGGATTGTGATGATTTAGATGCTTTCGTTCATTTTTGGCCAGGTTTTAACCAAGCAACAGGTTTCTCAGATGGAGATTGGGACAATGTGTCAATCATAGAATTCGATTGTACATTAGATACATTTTCTGCATGGAATGACCCTAACAAGGCTCATACGATTAAGTTAAACACTCCAACTGGAAGCCCTGCTTTTGATATTGCTGATGAAGATGGTGACGGTAAGATTGACACTATGGCAATTACAAATCAGACTACAGTGATAATTCAGTCATGTGCTTCTGCACCATGTCCATCACAGAGTAATTGGCAACAAATTTCAACTCCGCCTACGATAGGTTCCTTTGTTCCAGCTACGGTTGCATTAGAGGACGTAAATCAAGACGGAGATGTTGATTTGGTCGTACCTACAATGTATTCTGCAACAATTAATTACAACGCCAATGGTGAAGAGATAGTAAGTTATTCTATGGACAATCTAAATGATTTGAATACAGTTCAAATTATTCTTTCAGATGGTTCTGGTGGTTACCTTTCACCTCAATCAATGCCTGTAGGGCGCCGCCCAACAATGGTCTTAGTAGGACAATTCGCAGGCGGTCCTTCTAGTGCTCTTGATTTAGCAGTTGGAAACACAGATTACAGTTTCCAGTATAGTAATGGTGCACTTCATTTGGATACGAAAGGATGTGCGTTTGATCCAATTAATCCACAAATGTATGGTTTTGGATGTGGTAACTTAGATGCAATTTCTGTAGTTCAACTTGACAATGAGGATATTGGAATTTCTTCTATGACCTTGTCGCCAGCTTCACGTAATCCGGATACTGGAAGCATGATGATTGGTGAGGGTACACGTGAAGTGAACGTCACAGTTCAAAATACTGGTTTAGATTCAATCAGTGGAAGTGTTGATGTTGATGTTTCTGTTAAAGAAATAACTGGTGGTACAGACACCGTTGTTTATTCTAATGACTTTGATAGTACTCCAGTCATTAATTGTGGTACTGCAACTATTGCTTGTGATTGGACATCTCATGATTACGATGGTGAACAACTATTTTGGCACGAGGAAGTAGCTGCAAACCATTCCAGTACACCTAATGGTGAGGATGCCGATGTGAATCCTACCGATTATATGTGGGCGGGTACAATGTATCCAAATGCATCATCTGGAAATCAACTAGAGTCTGGCTATCTTTCAAACCAAGATGAAGCAGTAATCCTAAGGGGTGTAGACTTAACTGGTGCTGATGCAGCTTCTCTGGAAGTTGATTTATTTTGTACACTAGGGTACTCCGCTGTTCATTATGTTAATGCCCAGGGTGGAATTAGTGGAATGGAAATTTACGATGATTCTTGTAATATTGATGTATACACTGATGATCGTGGTTGGGTTCCAATCATGTATAAGGGGGGTTATGATTCAGTACGTTGGAATGAATATTATTACAACGGAGGTTCTGTGGAATATACTAGCCAAATTTATCATTATTCTGGAATAAATTACAGTTGGGAAGAATATCAAGGAAATGATTCTATTGACCTAACATCATGGGCAGGGGATATCATCGATCTTCGTTTCCGTTTCCGAACAGGATATCAAGGAAGTGTTGGTTTAGATAATGAATCTAGAAACACCCAGTTCGATGGAATGGCTTTTGATAATTTGACCATTACTAAGACAGTCACATCTTATGGTGCAACACAACCTGTTTCACAAACTCTAACTTTGACTAATTTCGCTCCAGGTGATACAGAATCAATTCCTCTTAACGCATATTTCACTAATGATACAGAATATATGATTGAAGCAACTCTAACATCTCCATCAGGATTTGCCAATGAAGATTCTAGTAACGATGAAAATCGTTGGAAGATGAATGTTCTTAATTTATATGATCCTGCAATCCGTGAAATTACTTCCTTTGAACCCGGTGCATTGTACCCATCAGGGGACATGCCTATTGATGTTGTAGTTGAAAATGCAGGTAACACAATTATGGATTTTGATGTTCAAGCAACAGTATTTACAGCTCAACCAAATGCACTATTCAAGAACCCATGTAAGAATTTTGAGGATTTTGAACCTAGTGCATGTGCTTACATGTTTGGTGACGACAGCAACGGACTTGGTGGAATTGTAGATGATAGTGATCCCAGTGTTTCAAATGCAATAGTTCCAGGGAATATGCCACAATTTGGTAGCAATGCATACTGGTTTGGTCATCCAGATACAGGTTATGGCGATGATTGGAATGAGTCAATGCAAATTGAAGTTGATTTGACACAAATGACCGGTGATTTTGCTTACTTAACATTCGACTATTTCGCAGATGCTGATTACTTGAGTGATTCCGAAGGAAATGTGCTTGGTGCTTACGATTACGCAGGACTTGAAATCCAGTGGAGAAAGGGTGCACAAACATTCTCAGGAGTTGTTTATGGGTCTTGGAATGATTACAATGAAAATGGTATTCAAGGCAATCAAAGTTGTGAAGATATAGATGATGATGGTATTTATGATGAAATTGAATTAATGGGTGACCATAATGATAATATTTGGTTTGATAGCCAAGATTTGGTCAGGTCTGTAACACTTGATTTAACTCACATTGCTATCCAAAACAGAACAGGTGCGTCAAACACATGGAGAACTGAATGTACATCTATGGAAGGTGCCCATGTGGACTTGATTTACCGGTTCCAATCTAATGGCCAGACAGGCGGTGCTGCAGGTTTTGCAGGATTCGCAATTGATAACATTACTGTTCAAGAATATACTTTCACATCTGATCAAGTATATACTACATCTGTTACTAATATAGATGCACGTGAGGATAGAAATGTGACGATATCAAGCCATAACTTCCAACAAGGAATTTACAGGATTGATGTAATGAGTATTTTTGATAATACTACGGCAGGAAATAATTGGACTAATGTCGAAGAAGTGGCATTAGGAAACAATCTATCTCGTGTTATTTTTGAAGTTGCATCAGTAGATGTTACAATCTATCGTCCTAATGTTTTATCTTGTGTTGAAGACGCAACATATGATTGTGTATATCCAATAGATCAAGCATTAAACCATCAATTTGAGGTGCCTTTGAGTAATGGTGTGCTTGAAGGAAATTATAACATATATCTTGACATAGTAGATTCTTCAGGAAACGTTGTATCTTCCACCACATCTACCAATAGCCCAATTCTATTAGAATCACATGAAGATGCAGATGCATCATTCCAGCCATTCAATGGTTGGCAAGATGGTGAATCTTATGAATTGAGATTCTATGCTCAACTAGTTGATGGTACCCCCTCAGGGAATCAACAAAATTTCTCGATTACTTTTGCTGATACAGTAGATGTTGCAATTCTTTCCAACCCTACAGATCAGAGTAGGTTGGAAGGAGTAAAGCAAGATTTACAAGCAATGGGAATGACTTATACTCAATTTAAGATAGAGGATTGGGATACATACTTAGACCATTCAGAATGTACTAATGCTGCAACTAAGAATTGCTGGATTAGTCATTATGACAAGATTCTAATTCCATGGCAGACAACTGCAAATGTTCAAACAAATAAGCATTATGAAAAACTCAATGAAGGACAGAGAACAACCATCTTGACCGAATACATGCAGGCTGGTGGAACTATTGAAATGCATCTTGGACCATTTGCAGATGGCTTGGATGACCAATTATTATTCAATATGGTCATCCTTGACCGAAATGTTGCTGGAAACCAGATTGAACATAATGATGTAAATATTGCAGATCCTTATCATCCACTTTTGAATAATGTTTCATCCACAGCCTGGTTTGGGATGAATAATGGTAATTATGTTGCCAACGCTGCACTTTCAACCAGTAATTCTGGTGCATTACAAATGCCATCAATGTGTAATGGCTTGATTAATTCCAATTCTGGTACTTTCCACAGTATTTTGAATCATAAATCAGATCCTGGTTTGCATTTGTTAACAACATGTGTGATAGGAAGTGGTGGTTTGTTAGTAACTACAATGGATGTTGAAAACCCAAGTGTTTCAGAAGCTTTTGGCGGAACAGCAGCCCCAATTCGTAGTAATTTACTATCATTCCATGTTACTCCATATCCAGCATCAGGGTTTGGAACTGCTGGTAATGGCTGGGATTTAACCATTAATGGCGCAGTCCCTGGTCAGGTTGACAATTATGGTGATTATACTGAACCTTATTACATGAAGTCCAACACAGAATTAACATTCTCCTTCAATTCAACAATCCCTGGTCTTGATGCAGATTGGGAAATTAGGGGAATTACAAATTGGTCACAATCAATGTTCCAACCAAATGTTGAATTTGAACATCGTGAGCAAGACACGCACTCTGCAACATTCTGTAAGACAACACCTACAGGATGTCAACAAGATGTACAATGGAATGTTACATTATTCCTTCACGATTCAGCAGGACATACTAGAATTACTCATATCACATTGATAACAAATGACATAATTGCTGATGCATATGATCCAGTGGCAAATGTTACTGTTGAAGAACACGCACTTTATGAGGATAGTTTAGAAGAGCATGGTACAAAGAATTCTAGTGGTACTGCTTGGCCATTATATTTGGTTAAGTTAGGTCCTAGTGGCGATGTTAAGGTTAAGTTTGATGCTTGTGATTCTTACGATGATGATGCAATGAATGGCGAGTCTGGTATTGAAAAGTATGTATGGCGAGTTGTTCAAGACGAGCCATATAATAATCCTTCAAACAACTATGATGGACACACCTTTGAAAGAGATGCTCAGATGGGTTGTGATTGGACTTACACGTTTAAAAATCAAACAGCAAATCCAAGCGGATATGAAGGAGTACCAATTCGTGTTGAGTTATTTGTTGAAGACCGCGCAGGTAGCGATTCTGATACAATTTACGTGTATTTCGTTGTCGTTCCTGAAGATTGGGGTGATGATTCACCAGTTCTAGATATTGTGACTCCAATTTCTGGTTCAACCCAGACAGGTGATTATGTTTGGATTAATGGAACAGTAGTTTCTGGTAGTGAAGATGGAGATGTTGCAATTGAAGCTTCTCTAGATTCATCAGTATTAGATGGGTCAATGGATCAGAAGGTTCAGTTAAAGATTGACACTAAATATGATCAAGTCAAGGATTTGGGCGATGATTCAGAATTCAGTTTGAAACTAAAGTTATCAGATCTTTATGATGAAAATGGTTCATCCCAAACAATTTATCTGAAGATTGTTGAAGGTAATGGTCAGACTTGGACTCTTTATCAGCAGATTGACATTAACTTGCCTCCGGTAGAATCCAATACTGACCCTTGTGTTGAAAATCCAAATGCAGAAGGTTGTGGTGAAGAAACTACAGATACTCAAAGTGATGGTGGAATTTCTAGTGCAATTCTGTATGGTGGGATAGGATTAGCGGTACTTCTTTTGGTCTTTGTATTATCACTTCTAGTGATTCGTGCACGCGGTGGTAGTGAAGATATAACTGGATTTGCGGATGTTGCTGATATGGACCCAATGGAGGCTTATGTTCAACAATTGATTGCTCAAGGTTATCCAGAAGAAACTGCAAGGCAATATGCTCAACAATATGCCGGGCATTTCCAACAGAATCAATAGCGAACATGATGTAAGTCTGCGCGGCATTGCCGCGTAGGCTTCACATTTTGAGTCATAAGTGAGCCATGCTAACTTTTGAATAACAGCAGCCCCGGCAATATTCATGGATGAAGCCGAAGGCTACAAAGTCGCAAATCTAAGCCTCGCCGATGAAGGGGAAAGGAGGGTTGATTGGGCTCGTAGCCGCATGCCTGTTTTAGCAATACTCCGTCACCAAGCTGAGAAAGAAAAGCCTCTTGCAGGGATGACTGTTGCTGGTTGCCTTCATGTTACAAAAGAGACTGCAGTACTTATCGAAACTATTGCAGCGGCGGGTGCAAATGTTTCTTGGTCTGGTTGTAATCCACTTTCTACTCAAGATGATGTCGCTGCTTGGTTAGCTCGTGAGGGTTATGAAATATATGCGTGGCATGGGCAATCTGTAGAGGATTTTTATTGGTGCATTGACCAAACAATAGATTCTAAGCCCACATTAACTCTAGATGATGGGGCTGATTTGATTTTCCGCGTTCATGATACAAGGGTTGACGCATTAGATCTGATAATTGGTGGGACTGAAGAGACCACTACTGGAGTTCATAGACTTAGGGCGATGAGCGCTGCGGGTCAACTAAAATATCCTGTGATTGCTGTTAATGATGCCATTACAAAGTGGGATTTTGATAATGTTCATGGGACAGGTCAATCTACTTTAGATGGAATATTACGTGCAACATCAGTTCTTCTTGCTGGCAAGACTTTTGTTGTGGCTGGATATGGTCATTGTGGGAAGGGATTAGCAAATCGTGCACGTGGAATGGGTTCCAATGTAGTAGTTACAGAAGTAAATCCTTTAGCCGCACTAAAAGCACATATGGATGGTTTCCAAGTTATGAAGATGGAAGATGCTGCTTCAATAGGTGACATATTCTGTACAGCTACAGGAATGGTTGATGTTTTAGTAAAGCGGCATTTTGAATTAATGAAGGATGGCGCAATTGTTTGTAATACAGGGCATTATGATTGTGAAATCAATATTCCTGATTTAGAATCGCTTTCTTCATCAGTAAGAACAATCCGTACAGATAATGAAGAATTTACAATGAAGGATGGTCGCTTGATTCATTTATTGGCACGCGGTAGATTGGTTAACTTGGCTTCTGCAGAAGGGCATCCGTCTGAAGTGATGGACATGTCTTTTGCTAATCAATTTCTTTCACTTTGCAGATTAGCCAAAGAAGGGACATCTTATTTGAACGAAGTTTACGATATAACTCTAGAACAGGATTCGGAATTGGCTATGTTGAAACTGGCTGCTGAAGGACTTATTATTGACAAATTAACCGAAGAGCAGAGAAAGTACCACGAAGATTATTCTCATGGTACATGATTATACTCTGTTAAGGTGTTTCATCCCTTCCCTTTTTGATAGATTTGAGAGTATATCTTTGTTTTCTTCAATAAATTTTGAAACTAAATCTGGTTCAGTTTTTGAGTATTCTCTTAGAGCCCAACCAATGGCTTTTTGGATGAAGAATTCTTTTTCATGAGCACACTTGAGGCAATATTGAAACAATTTCTTATCGTCAGTATTTTCTTTATGTTTTAGATGGGAAAGTATTGCACTCCTCCTAATCCACAAATTATCATCTGTAATCCATTTATCCAATATAATATTCATTTCTATTCTATTTTTCATTAATAAAGGCCCTATTAACCCTGTAGCAATTGGATCTATGAAGTCCCACCATTGCCCTTCTCTGATCATTTTTTCATATATTTGCAATGCATCTAATGTGATGTATTGTTTTAATTTTCTAGCTAGTTTTATTGAGATATATTTTTCTTCACGCCTTGATAATTTCCAAATTTTTGTTATCATTGAATTATATTCATCTTGATTCGTAATTGGGAATGCTTTTGTTACATTATTGACAATTTCATTTTGAATAGGTGATTTTACACCATAAAATGGCATTGATGTTTTCAAGTATCTTTGCATAAGCACTGCA
>MDTE01056725.1_pt1 | contig 21005 bp, 12 predicted proteins | sample 811231 | NCBI WGS metagenome assembly MDTE01 (sample SAMN05326651, study PRJNA326480) | marine metagenome | isolation source: seawater | place: Indian Ocean: Red Sea | collected 2010
AAACCGCCCAAGTCACGGCCAGTTGCGGACTTGAGCGGTGTGGTGCGGCCTGATGCGACATCAGGCACAAGTAGCGGAGGAGGGACTCGAACCCCCGACACGCGGATTATGATTCCGCTGCTCTAACCAACTGAGCTACTCCGCCTTTCGTCCCCTCCTGTGAGAGGAGGACATTGTAGTCGCTCCATTGCGGCGTGAGAAGTTTCTGCGGTGTGCTGGTGGCGGTCCGACGATTTGCCTGGGTTCGGCACCTCACACGCATTTCCCGTCACAACTTGTTGACACCCCCAACCATAACGGTGGTAGAATCAACGCGTTCCGATGGGTCCCGTTGGGTCAGGTGGCAGGGAGGAACGTGATGGGTGTGGCTTACTATCGCCGGTTTCGCATGGAGATCGATCTCCGTGACGCCGTGCTCGATGCCCCGACCCTTCCCGACGGCTTCCGGTTCCTCCCCTGGAATGCCCGCGACCTCGAGCGACACGCGGCGGTCAAGGTCCAGAGCTTCTGCGACGAGATCGACTCACGCGTCTTCCCCTGCCTGGGCGAATTCACCGGCTGCCGGAAACTGATGCGGGAAATCAGCCGCCAGCGCGGCTTTCGCCCGGAAACCACCTGGCTGATCACAGGACCCGACAGCGACGCCGGGACCATCCAGGGGCTCGCACACAGCCGCTCGCTCGGAGCCATTCAGAACGTCGGCGTCATCCCCTCCTGCCGGGGCCTGGGACTGGGACGATCGCTCGTCCTCAAGAACCTCCTCGGCTTCCAGTCCGCAGGCGTCCAGCGCGTGTACCTCGAAGTGACCGCTGAGAATCTCCCTGCCGTCTCGCTCTATGACTCGCTCGGATTCCGACTCGTGCGAACCATGTACAAGGCGGTCAAGGTTGAGGCGGCGGCCACCCAAGCCTGACGGTGGTCAATACTCCCGGCCAGGCGATGACGGCGCGGATGGAGATGGCTCGGACCGTGCGATACACTCGGATCGTTCCTCAACCGCTCGGTCCCGGTTTTCATCCTCATCGACGCACATGTCCTCGACGGCCACCATCCACACGCTGGCCAACGGCCTGACCCTGATCGTCGAACCGATGCGCGACGTGCGGTCGGCCGCGTTCTCGTGCCTCGTCCCCGCCGGCAGTGCCCACGACCCCGACGGACAAAATGGCACCGCCGCCATCCTCTCGGACTTCATCCTCCGGGGTGCTGGCTCTCTCGACAGCCGACAACTCAACTCCACTCTCGACAACCTCGGCCTGCAGCGAGGCGAATCTGTTGGAGTCAAGCACCTGGGCTTCTCGGGCGCGACGGTCACAGACCGCTTACCCGATGCCATCTCGCTCTACGGCGACATCCTGCAGCGGCCCCATCTGCCAGCCGATCAGTTCGACGCGTCCCGTGAGGGGCTGGCCATGACCCTGCACGCCATGCAGGATGAGCCACGCCAGAGACTCATGGTGGAACTCCGCCGTCGTTGCTTCCCGCAACCCTGGGGCACGCCGACTTATGGGGAAATCGAGCAGCTCGGACAGATCACCGCTGAATCAGTCAGCAACCACTACCGTCGACTCGTTCGACCCAACGGCATGATCCTGGGCGTCGCCGGGGGTGTCGAGTTTGAGGCGATCCGGGATGTGGTCGAGCAGACGTTCGGTGACTGGGAGCCCGTCGACGAGACCGAACTGGAAACCGGCGAACACACTCCAACGGTCCAGCACATCGAGCACGATTCGACCCAGACGCACATCGGAATCGCCTACGAGTCGGTGCCTTACAGTCACCCCGACTACTACACCGCCTGGGCGGCCGTCGGAGTACTCAGCGGCGGCATGAGTGCGAGGCTCTTCACCGAGGTCCGCGAACGTCGTGGACTCTGCTACGCCATCTCGGCTGTCCTCAACAGTCTGCCCGAGCACGCCCGGGTTCTCGCTTACGCCGGAACCACGTCTGATCGTGCCCAGGAGACGCTCGACGTGACGATAGCCGAGATGAAGCGAGTGGCCGAGGGGATCGAGCCGGGTGAACTCGAACGCTGCCAGGCTCGAGCCAAGAGTGCCCTGATCATGGAACAGGAATCGACGGTGGCCCGGGCCGGTGCCGTCGCAAGAGACTGGTTCCACCTCGGGCGGATCACCACCCTCGACGAGGTTAGAGGCAAGATCGAATCGCTCACCGTCGACACCATCCTCGAGCACATCCACGCCCACCCGGCCGATCAATTCACGGTCGTGACGATCGGGCCCGAGCCGCTGGAGGTGAACCATGGCGTTTCATGAGGCCCAGCTCGACAACGGTCTCGCCGTCATCGCCGAACTCAGCCCGACTGCCCAGAGCGTCGCCGCCGGTGTCTTCGTGCGTATCGGATCGCGAGACGAGACCGAGCAGGTCTCCGGTGTCAGCCATTTCCTCGAACACATGGCCTTCAAGGGCAACGATCGATTCACCGCTGACGACGTGAACCGGATCTTCGACGAGATCGGAGCCAACTACAACGCGTCAACCAGCGAAGAGGTCACGCAGTTCTATGCGGCGATCCTGCCCGAGTACCTGCCGACGGCGATCGAGATGCTCTCGACGCTGCTCTACCCGTCGCTGCGAGAAGATGACTTCGACATGGAGAAGAAAGTCATCCTCGAGGAAATCGGCATGTACGACGACCAGCCGACGTTTACCGCTTACGAGCAGGCCATGCAGGCTCACTTTCCCACACACCCACTCGGCCGCAAGATTCTCGGCACCAACGACAGTGTCAGCGCACTGACTTCCGACGCCATGAGGTCCTATCACGCCAACCACTATCGTACCGGCAACATGGTGCTCGCCGTGGCCGGACGTGCCGAGTGGGATGACGTGTTGGGGCTGGCCGAATCGCACTGCGGTGCATTCCCGGCCGGCAAGTCCGACCGGGACACCTCCGACCCGGGCTCCGGCGGTCAGACCCTCGTGGTCACCCGCCCCTCTGCGATGCAACAGCACGTGATGAGACTGGCTCCGGCCCCACCAGCCGATCACGCGCTCAGATACGCCGCCGACCTGCTCGGTGTGATTATCGGAGACCAGTCCGGCAGCCGTCTGTACTGGGAACTCGTCGACCCGGGCCACGCCGAGAGCGCCGACCTGGCCTACAACGATTACGACGGCACCGGGACCTGGTTGACCTACCTGGGTTGCCCACCGGACGCCGTCTCTGACAACCTGGCCCGGATCGCTTCGGTCTACGAGGCGGTCAATGCCGAAGGCGTCACGGCCGAGGAACTCGAGCAGGCCCAGAACCGCATCGCCTCCTCGATCGTCCTCCGCAGCGAACGGCCGATGGGCCGCCTCGGCTCATTGGGCAGCAACTGGATCTACCTCGACCAGTATCGCTCGGTGCAGGACGACCTCGATACCGTCCGCAGCATCACGGTTGATGACATCGCCGCGTTGCTGGCAGAGTATCCGCTGGCGGCGGTCAGCACATCGGCCGTCGGTCCACTCGAACGTCTTTGAACGAGGCGCGCGCCTCGATTTCTTGATCCGGAGAACTTCACCATGCGCACTCACCTCCGCCCACTCATCACCGCGTGCCTCGGCCTCGCCGTCCTCGCTCCGGACACCTCTCTGCAGGCCCAGGACAAGAAGAATCTGGTCGAGTCGATCGACCGGCGGGGCGAGGCGACCTGGGAGGCTGCGAGGAAGATCTGGGAATGGGCCGAGCCGGGCTACCAGGAATCGAAATCCTCGGCGCTCCTGGCCGGAATGCTCGAGAAGGCTGGTTTTGACGTGAAACGCGGTGTGGCGGAAATCCCGACGGCCTTCACCGCCACGTTCGGAGAGGGCAAACCGGTGATCGGGATCTTGGGCGAGTACGACGCTCTGCCCGGACTGTCCCAGCAGGCCACGCCAGAGAGAGCGGCTCGCGAGGGGGTCCACTATGGTCACGGCTGTGGGCACCACCTGTTCGGAGCTGCGTCGATGTCGGCCGCGATCGCCATCGCCGAACAAATCAGGTCCGGTTCGCTCAAGGGCACCGTCCGCTTTTACGGATGTCCGGCCGAGGAGGGGGGCAGCGGCAAGGTGTTCATGGTTCGTGCCGGGCTCTTCAAGGACTGCGACGCCGTCCTCCACTGGCATCCGGGCAGCACGAACACTGCCGGAGACCGCTCGTCGCTGGCTCGGATGGCCGTCAAATTTCGCTTCCACGGTAAGGCCGCTCATGCGGCTGGCGCCCCCGAGCAAGGCCGTAGCGCGCTCGACGCCGTCGAGTTGACCAACCACGCCGCCCAATTGCTCCGCGAGCACACGCCTGATCTCACCCGCATCCACCATGTCATCACTGCCGGTGGCGACGCCCCCAACGTCGTGCCGCCGTTTGCTGAGGTCTACTACTACATCAGGCATCCCGAGGCGGAAGTGGTGCGCGAGCTGTATGAACGGCTCGTGCTGTGCGCCCGTGCGGGCGCCCTGGCGACCCAGACGCGACTGGAGATCAAGTTCGAAGGCGGCATTTACCCGATCCTGCCCAACAATTCGCTCTCCTCCATCACGCTCAAGAATCTCCGCGAATTGGCCAATCTGGAGTACACCCCCGAGGAGACGCGATTTGCCTTGCGTCTGCGAGACAGGCTGCCCCGGCCCCGCCCACTCGACAGCATACGCCAGGTGATCAGCCTGACCGGGCAGGTGGGCCGAGGATCCACCGATGTCGGTGACGTCTCCTGGGCTATTCCGACAACCGGATTTTCCACGTCGTGCTGGGTTCCCGGGACGCCGGGCCACAGCTGGCAGGCGGTGGCGTGCGGTGGCACAACGATCGCCCGAAAGGGCATGCAACTGGCCGCCCGCGTTCTTGCCTACTCAGCCTGGGATCTCTACAAGGACCCCGACGTGCTGGCGACGGCCCGCTCCGAGCACCAACGGCGCCTCGGCCAGGTCCCTTACCGCACGCTGATGCAACCGGGCCAGAAACCGCCGCTGGATTACCGGAAACCGGCGCGGTGATACACACGGCCACCGCCGGGTCGGCATCACCGTTCGAAATACAGCACCGCGTCGGGCAGCACCGCGGGCGGGCCAACGACGGTGAGCTGGTCGCCCAACTTCAGCTCGGTGTAACCGTGCGAGATGATCGTGTGACCTTCGCGGTTGATCGAGAGAATCAAGGCCTCCAGCGGCAGCTTGAGATCTCGGATGGGCACTCCCACCAGGGTCGTATCGGTGACCACGACCTCAACCACGTCCTGCTCGGGGTCCATGCCCAGCAGGATCGAGGTGGCGGTCGGCGAGGTGACAAAGTGCTCAAGCAGCGTCACCAGTGAGGTCTTGGGATCCAGCACGATGGCTCCCCGGCGGTGCCACTGTCGGCCCTCCTCGATCTTCTCCGTGAATCGCACAACCACCTTCTCGACGCCGAACCGGTCGTGGTTGAGCTGGCAGAGGGCCAGGTTGCTGTCGTCATCCATCAGCCCGATCACGACATCGGCCGCCTGAAATCCGAGTTCTTCCAGGACCGACCGCGAAATCTCTGACACGGTCACGTAGGACGCACCTGTTTGAGCCGCTCCATCGGTCATGTCGTCCGGTGCTCCCGGCTCGGGCTGGGCTTCACCCGGATCACGCAGCGTGACGAGCGTCACCTGGCACCCTCGCGACGACAGCTGGCCGGCCAGCATCATGGAGGCACCGGAGGTGCTCCCGAAAATAAATGCATTTTGAGGCTCTTCGGGTCCGCTCCCGGCCCGCCGACGGATCTCTCCGGCCATCCCGATGGCCCACTTCAAGAATGGTGGTCCGAGTGTCTGGTTGATCACGATCACGGCGATCAGGATCGTGGCCACCTGTTGGCCCCACTCGGGAAATTGATCACCGATCTGGCGGGCCAGTCCAATGCCGATTCCCGCCTGCGTGACATATCCCATCCACCCAATCCGACGGTGAAGAGGTGGGTCTCCGGCCAGCGTGCTCCCCACCAGGTCACCGATCAGCAACGACACCAGTCGCGCCAGGCAGAGTCCGCACGCGACCAGGTACGCGCTCGTGATGACGTCCAGGACGATCGAGGCGCCGGTCAGCGTGAAAAACGTCAGGTAGACCGGCGGCCCCACTTCTTCAAGCAGTCGGGCAAATTCGGCCCGATGCGGAGAGAGATTAACCACCAGCAACCCGGCGATCATACAGATCAAGAGAGGCTCAAGGTGGACGTGGTCCCCGAACCACTCGAAACTCACGTCACCAAACCCATGAGACAGCTGAAACACCCCTAACCCGGCGACCAGCAGCAACGGGATCTTCAGCCGGTGCGACACGTGCCACCGCAGGCCGAGTGACAGAAGCTGCCAGAACAGGATTCCCGCGACAAGCGACAGCCCGAGGTCAGCCACCAGGCCGCCCAGAAATCCAAATCCGAACTGGAAATCCGGCGTGATCGCAGCCAGGGCAAACTCATTGCTGATCGCAAACAGCACGATCACCGCGACATCCATGACCACGGTGACACCGAGAATCGTGGATGTCAGCGGTCCTTTGGCGTGCAGCTCGCGGACGATCGCGATGGCCGACGACGGAGAGCGAGCAATGAGAATCACAGCCACGAGCAGCGATATCGCCATGAAATCCCCTGCAGTCACGCTGTCGGACAACGTCCCCCGGGGCAGCACCCCGCACAGGAAATACATGGTCACGCCGCCGAGGCAGAATATGCTGATAACCTGACAGCCTGTGACCCAGCCGATGCTGCGAAACTGGGATCGGAAGTCCTTCAGGACGAGCTCGTTGCCTGCGGCCAGCGCGATGATTGCCAGCGCAAAGTCATTGATGAATGACAGGTGCTCGACGACAGCGAACTGGCCCAAGACGGAAACCGATTCCGGGTCGATCTGGTCCAGGGTCTCCTGTCGCACCAGGATGCCCAGCACATCAGGGCCGGCGATGAATCCGGTGAGCAGATATCCGGTGATCAGGGGCAATCGCCATCGAGATCCCAGGGCACCAATCCGCTCGGCCGCCAATACGATCACGGCAAACACGAGCAGGCTGGGAACCAGGTCGAGCAGGCCCCAGAGAAATTCAATCATCAAGAACACCGTGTCGGCGTCGCAGCGCGGCAGCGAGGCAGGGCCCATCAAGAAAAACAAGGACACCCGTGGAATCCGTGTATGAGGATGACTCAAAGCAGGGGACTTCGGATAGACCAATCCGGGCCGATTCCTCCCGCTTGGCCTCATCGGCTAGAATGGGTACCGACGACTCCGGGCGATTTTGCCGTGACAACGCCCTCCAGACGATTCAGGATTCCACCATGCAACCAGCTCGGATTGCCTCAACCGTCCGGATCGTGGTGTCGGCGATCAGCCTGACCCTGTTCGCAGTGAGCACTTCCTCGGCGGCCGACCGACCGGTGGATTTTGTCCGGGACGTCCGACCCATCCTCTCGGAAAACTGCTTCCAGTGTCATGGACCGGACAAGAATGCCAGGCAGGGCGACCTGAGACTCGACGTCGCCGACGACGCGCGGCGGGTGCTTGTCACCGGCAAGCCAGGCCGACCTGACAGCAGTGAATTGATAAGGCGGATCACCAGCGACGACGACGATGAACGGATGCCGCCGGCCGAATCCAAGAAGTCGCTGTCTGCAGCTGACGTCGCTACGTTGCGCCGATGGATCAAGCAGGGCGCCGGGTACAAGAAGCACTGGTCGTTCGAACCGCTTGCCGAATCCACACCGCCGGTGACCAAGAATAAGAATTGGTCACACAATGCCATCGACCAATTCGTGCTGTCACACCTCGAGACCGCTGGCCTGAAACCCACGGCCCAAGCCTCCCGCGAACGCCTGATCCGACGCGTGACATTTGACCTGACCGGACTGCCGCCGACGCTTGAAGACATTGATGCGTTTGTCAGCGACGAATCCGAAAACGCCCTCGAGAAGGTCGTCGACCGGCTGCTGAAATCCCCGGCGTACGGCGAACGCATGGCGTCGGAGTGGCTCGACATCGCGCGATATTCAGACTCGTACGGGTACCAGGTCGACCGCGACCGCCACGTCTGGCCGTACCGGGACTGGGTTGTCCGGGCCTTCAACGCCAACATGCCCTATGACCGATTCATGACCTGGCAACTTGCCGGCGACCTCATTCCCGGGGCCACCGATGACTCGCGACTGGCGACGACATTCAACCGGCTCCACTCGCAGAAGGTCGAGGGAGGCAGCACGCTGGAGGAATTCCGCGTCGAATATGTCGCCGATCGCAATCACACCTTCGCAATGGCCTTCCTGGGACTGACACTCGAATGTGCTCGTTGTCACCAGCACAAGTTCGACCCCATCACGCAGAAGGAGTACTACCAGTTTTTCGCGTTCTTCAACAACATTGACGAATCCGGCGTCTATTCTTACTTCACCAGCTCGGTGCCGACCCCCACGCTGCTACTCTCCAATGACCAGCAGAAGATGGCCATCGCGGCCAATGAAAAGAAAGTCACGCAGGTTGAAGCGGCCTGGGCCGATCTGGCCGGGCGGCGGGACAAGGCATTCACAGCGTGGCTCGACGCCCGTAAGCTCGACGCCCAGGCACCCAGCCCCCTGCCGGGGCGGGTCTACCACAACGACTTCGAAAAGCCGCCCGGCGGAGCCAACCGACACGTCAACGGCCGATTCGGCAAGGCGGCCGAACTCACCGGTGACCATGGCATAGGCACGGGCGTCGGCAATTTTCGCCGTTTTCAGCCCTTCAGCGTCTCACTCTGGATGAAGACGCCTGATGAGAAACAACGCGCCATCATCTTTCACCGGTCGCGTGCCTGGACCGACGCCGGCAGCCGGGGATACCAGCTGATGCTCGAAGACGGCCGGCTCAGTGGATCCCTGATCCACTTCTGGCCGGGCAACGCGTTGCGAGTCGTCACGCGTCGAAAATTTCCGGTCGGCACCTGGCACCATGTGACCCTGACCTGGGACGGATCCAACCGGGCTCGTGGGTTGAAGATCTACGTCGACGGCCGCGCCGCAGCGACACACGTGGTCCGCGACAACCTCTACAAGAATATCTCCGGCGGAGGTGGCGACACGATCACTATCGGCCAGCGGATGCGCGACCGCGGCTTCAAGAATGGCCAGGTGGACGAATTTGCCGTCTTCAACCGTCGACTGACGGATCTCGAGGTTGCCCAGCTCTTCGACGGACGCAGCCTCGATGAGGCGATCGCCACACCCACAGACCAGCTCTCGACGACGCAACGAGCCGGTCTTCGCGAGTTCTATCTCGAAACCGTCGACAAGCCGTTCGCGACCCAGCGAGACGCCGTGGCGGCGGCCCGCAAGGCACGGTGTGAATCGTACGACGGTGTGACCGAGATCATGGTGATGAAGGATCTCGACAAAGCCAACAAGCGGCAGACCTATGTCCTGAGACGAGGCGCCTATGACGCCCCAACTGACGAGGTCGAGCCCGGCACGCCTGAAGCGCTGACCCCCTTCCCGAAGGATGCACCACGCAATCGACTTGGCCTCGCCCGGTGGCTGGCCGATCCGCGCCACCCGCTCACCAGCCGCGTGGCTGCCAATCGCCTGTGGCAGCAGTGTTTCGGGGCAGGGCTGGTTCGCACGCCCGAGGACTTTGGCAGCCAGGGGCAGCCGCCCACCCACCCGCAGCTCCTCGACTGGCTCGCCCGTGACCTCGTCAGCGGCGGCTGGGACCTGAAACGGTCGTTGCGACAGATCGTGCTGTCGGCCACCTACCGACAGGACTCCCAGTCCGACCCCACCCAGATCGCACGTGACCCCGACAACCGATTGCTCGCCCGAGGGCCCTCGTACCAGATGCCGGCCGAGATGATCCGGGACAACGCGCTGTGGGCCAGCGGCCTGCTGGTGGACAAGCGAGGTGGTGCTCCGGCGCGACCGTATGACCTGTCCGAGTCCTTCAAACCAACACGGGTGGACAAGGGAGAGGGCCTCTACCGACGCAGCCTCTACACGTTCTGGAAACGGACCGGCCCGGCGCCGGTCATGATGACTCTCGACGCATCCAAGCGCGACGTCTGCGTGGTCAAGCGAGAACGCACCTCAACGCCGCTGCAGGCCTGTGTCCTGCTCAATGGTCCACAGTTTATCGAGGCCGCCCGCGTGCTCGGGCAGAACATGCTCAAGAAACACCCCGAAGATGTCTCGGCGATGTTGAGCGAGATGTTTCGCCGGCTGACCAGCCGCCGTCCGAGCAAACGAGAACTGGAGATCTTGACGGGTGCGTTCGACGAACAACTGGCCTACTTCAAGGCCGAGCCCAAGAGAGCCACGGAATTCCTCAAGACCGGGCAGGCCGACAGCGACAAGGCGATTCCGCCGGATCGGATTGCCGCGGCCGCCATGGTCGCCAACACGATTCTCAACTTTGACGAGTGCGTGACCAAGAGGTAGAGACGGTGACACACGACGTATCTGCATCGACCGCAATCGACCCCACCCGTGGAGGAGAGATCTCGCGCCAGCAGTTCCTCCAGCAATTCGGCATGGGGCTGGGAGCCATGGCCCTGGCCGCCAATACGAACGACCTGGCAGAGCCTGCTGAAGCAGCATCGGGGTCCACCGGCGTGCTGGGGCCATCGCACCAGCCGGGCAAGATCAAACGCGTCATCTACCTTTTCAACAGCGGCGGCCCGTCACAAATCGAGTTGTTTGATCACAAGCCCGAACTCAAGCGGTTGCACGGCACCGAGCTTCCCGACAGCGTCCGCAAGGGACAGCGGCTGACCACGATGACCGGCAGCCAGTCGAGTCTGCCGCTGGCGGGTTCGGCATTCTCATTCAAGCGGCACGGGGATGGCGGAAACGAGATCAGCGAACTGACGCCGCACCTCGCCGGTCTGGCCGACGACATCTGCATCATCCGTTCGATGCACACGGAGGCGATCAACCACGGACCCGGCGTGACGTACATGCAGACCGGATCGCAGTTTCCGGGTCGGCCGAGTATTGGCGCGTGGCTCGACTACGGTCTCGGCACCGAAAACTCGGACCTCCCAGCCTTCGTGGTCCTGGTCACAAAGGGGAAGGGCGGTCAACCACTGCTGAGCCGGTTGTGGGGCAGCGGGTTCCTGCCCTCACGATTCCAGGGCGTGCGATTCCGCTCGGGCAAAGACCCGGTGCTCTATCTTACGAACCCCAACGGCCTGGATGCGTCGGCTCGCCGCCTGATGCTCAACCGACTCAAGGAACTGCAGCAGGCCGGAGGCCAATCGGGTCAGCAGGTGGTCGATCCACTGCTCGAAGCCCGGATTGCCCAGTACGAGCTCGCCTACCGGATGCAGAGGTCGATACCCGAGGCGACCGACTTCAGCGACGAGCCGGCTCACATCTTTGACGAATACGGAAAAGACTCGAAAAACCCCGGCACCTACGCCGCCAACTGCCTGCTGGCCAGAAGACTGGCCGAACGTGGAGTGCGGTTTATCCAGCTCTTCCATCCCGGATGGGATCAACACGGCGGCCTGCCGGGCGGCATTCGCAACCAGTGCCGTGAGACCGACCAGGCGTCGGCCGCGCTGGTCAAGGACCTGAAACGCCGCGGTCTGCTTGAGGACACGCTCGTGATCTGGGGCGGAGAATTCGGTCGAACCGCCTACTGCCAGGGGCAGCTGGCTCCGAACAACTACGGTCGGGATCACCACCCCCGGTGCTTCTCGATGTGGATCGCCGGAGGCGGGATCCGGGGCGGCACGACCTACGGGCAAACCGACCCATTCAGCTACAACATTGCCGAGAACCCCGTCCACATTCATGACCTGCACGCCACGATGCTCCACCTGATGGGGATCGACCACGAACGACTGACCTTCAAGTACCAAGGGCGGCAATTCCGCCTGACTGACGTGCACGGCAAGATCGTACATGAGATTCTCTCTTGATCCTGGCACCTCGCATCACACACCCGCACACCGCGGCCTCCACCTCACCCACCTCGAAATGGACAACTGATGAAAATCGTCATCTGGGACCCGATCGGATTTGAAGACGAGCACTTGGCCTGGGTGCATGAGGCTGCCGGAGACGACCAGGTGGTGTTTCCCGACGGCGACGAGGAACTGATCGCCGAGCTGGCGGATGCCGAAGTGTTTTTCGGGTATCACTCGCCAGAGATCTTTGCCGGGGCCAACAACCTGAAGTGGATGCAAACCACCTCGGCGGGCCTCGACATGATGCTCACGCCCGAGGTCAGGGCGATGGGCATCCAGGTGACCAACGCCAGCGGGCTACACGCGGCACCGGTTGTCGAAACCGCCTGGGCACTGACACTCGCCGTCTCGCGCTACTTGAAGCATTTTGGCGAGTGCCAGCAGAAGCACGTCTGGGACCAATTCGTTCCCATGGATCTCAATGGACGGACGGCCGGAGTCGTCGGACTGGGCGGGATCGGCCGCCGGTACGCACGGATCGCTGCGGCGTTTGGGATGAGAGTCATCGCGGTCGACAAGCACACGCCTGAGAAGCCAGAGGAGGTCGAGGAGCTCTGGCCTCTCGACCGACTCAACGATCTCTGTGCTGCGGCCGACGTGGTGATGATCGCCTGCCCGGCGACATCCGAAACGCAGGGGTTGATTGGTGCCGAGCAACTGGCGGCCATGAAGCCGACCGGGATCATCGTCAACATCGCCCGCGGCGGCATCATCGATGAACCGGCACTGATCGAATGCCTGACCGAGGGACGCATCGCGGGCGCCGGACTCGACGTGACCAAGATCGAACCATTGCCCGAAGGTGATCCTCTCTGGGATACACCGAGGCTGGTGATCACGCCGCACATTGCCGGCTGGTCCAACGACCGGTCCGGCCAGGTCGTCAGGTTCTTCGCCGACAATCTCGTCCGCTACAAGAACGGCGAGACACTGCACAATCTCGTCGACCAGGCCCACGGATACCCGGTTCCCAACGCGGCCACGTAGAACCACACCAACGTAGCCAATCTGGTAACGGATTGGGCGTTCGCTGGTTTCTCCCTGAAGTGTGACAACTTCAGCTACGGTCGGAGGCGCGTCAATTTGAAGCGCTTCTCGGCACGGCCACGTCCCACAGGTAGAAATCGAAGCGACCGCGACGCTCGGAGATCGTCAGCAGCCGTTTCCCGTCGGGATGCCAGACCGGATACGTATCCCGCTCGGGATGTCTCGTCACCCGGACCAGGTTCTCACCGTCGCGATCCACGATGTAGACCTCCTGGTTGCCGTCCCGGGAGCTGGTGAAGGCAATCCGCGAGCCGTCCGGTGACCAGGAGGGGTAGATGTCGCGGCGAGGAGACGCGAGCAGCCTTCTCTGGTTGTTGCCATCGCTGTCCATCAGCCACAGGTCGAGATCACCACGCCGGCTCGAACTGAACACGATCGTCTTTCCGTCCGGCGACACGGCTGGCCAGGCATTGAGTCCGTTGGATGCCGTCAGCTTCTTGACATCCGTGCCCTGGACCGAGATCGACACGATCTGCTGCCCTCCCGGGGAGTTCATCGTCATCACGATCCGCTTGCCGTCGGGCAGGAATCGAGGAGTCCTGATCGTACTCCGTAGCGTTCCCGGCGGATGAAACACGATGTCCTTGGACGTCTTCGGATTGCGAATGACCAGTGACAATTGCCGGGGCCCACCGGATCGCGAAAAACACTCGAGCGACCGATCGGGGCTGAAGGCGATGTCAAATTGCGCATCCGATCCCGGCGGGTAGTGGGATTTCTGCTTCCCGGTGACCAGGTCGAATTCGACGATCGACACGCGACTCGGCTCACTGTGAGCCGAGAAGACCAACGTGCGCCCCTCGTTGATGAACACCGGCGAGAACTTGAGCACGCCGTCAGCCGTCAGTCGTCCGGTCGCCGGCAAGCCGGCCGCGCAGGCGTCCCCCGGCAGCCCCACGACCACGGCTGTTCCCATCACAGCCAGGACAATCCAGTCGGTCACCCGCGCTGAGACAGGCATTCAGACGAGCCCCTCGATCACGTGTCCGCCCTCCTCGAGCACCTTGAATTCCGCCCGGACGGCATTGGTCACTCCCGCCAGCTCGAGCATCGTTGTGCCGACCATGGCCGGCGTCACCGGATCAGTCGCCGGATGCTCCCCGTTGGGATCGCTCGTCCCGATCACGCGACCGGGCTGGATGCCGCCCCCGGCCCACACCGAGAAGTAGCAGTGGTGCCAGTGATCACGTGAACCGATGCTGTTGATCCGGGGCGTTCGGCCGAATTCGCCCATGCAGCAAACCAGCGTCGTATCCAAGAGGCCTCGCTGGTCGAGATCCTCGATCAATGCGCTCAGTGTTCGATCCAACAGCGGCCCATGCCAGTCGGCCATCAGGCCGAAGTTATCCGAGTGTGTGTCCCACCCGTAGTCGGTGTTGGGGAAGAGCACCTCGACAAATCGGCTCCAGTTGACCTGCACAAACGGCACACCGGCTTCCACCATGCGACGGCCGAGCAGCGCGCTCTGGCCGAACGACGAGTGCCCATACGCATCTCGCGTCTCGGGTTTCTCCTTCGAGAGATCGAAGACTGTGTTGGCATCGATCGACGAGATCAGGTTGTAGGCCCGCTTGTAGACGGCATTCCACTTTTCAAAGTCCCGCTGATCGGCTCGACGTCGCAGCACGTCCAGCTTGGCCAGCACATCGCGGCGGCTGGCAAGACGATTCTTGGTCAAGCCCTCGAGCAGGTTGAGTTCGGGGATCGACACCTTGCCGTCCGACTCGCAGCTGAACATGAACGGATCGTGTCCCTTGCCCCAGCTACCGCCTCCGTAACCGAAGTTGGGGCCGACGCCATCACCGATCGGGCCACGGGCCAGCGACACAAAGCCGGGAAGGTCGATCGAGTCTCGCTCCAACCGATGGCGAGCACGATGTCTCGCGAGGATGGAGCCAAAGTGCGGATGATAGCCCGCGGGGCTTCCGCCCTGACCCTCGCCGCCGTCGTTGGCCACGTAGCCGGTCATCCCGATAGAACCCGCCTCGCGATGACCGCCGTTGTAGTTGATGTTCGTACGTACGACGGAGAATTTGTCGCTGAGATTTGCCAGGCGGGGCAGCAGCTCGGTCACCTGCAAGCCCGGCGTCCGGGTGTCGATCGCAGCAAACGGGCCACGGTACAGGTCGGGCGCCTTCGGCTTCGGATCAAAGAGATCCAGGTGACTCGGGCCACCGATCAACCAGACCAGCATCACCGACTTCGCGCGAGGCGCCTCGGCCGCCAGCGTCTCGGGATCCAAACCGGCCACGCCGGCCGCGAGGGGGAGCGTGGCCGAGGCTTTCAGAAAGGATCGCCTGCTGATGCCCTGGCAATCACGCGCCGGGAAGCTGCCGAGTGAGATCATCGCGACGCTCCGGTTCTGCGGGCCAACACTTGAGGCTACCACAATGACCAATCTGGCAGCAACCTGCGCGTTTTCCCGTACAAATGCGGTACAAAAACGACCCGCACCCCTTCCCTCCATTCCAAGCTTCCCCTATATAGGAGTGCTTCCCTTTGGCCGCCTCGCACGATTCACCCCAGGTGATTCCAGGACGTGGCCACTCGACGCGGATTTCTCTCATCCCTGCTGCGGCCGAGAGCCGAGACAGACCGATGTGGGTCCGGGTAACACGATCGGTCAAATCACCATGATGACGCTCTTTCCGCTGCGGCCACGACACGCGATCGTGTCCTGACCTCCACCGCCCCATGAGGCTCCGAGCCTCCGCGGTGTTGAGGTCTTCTGAGGATTTCGGGTACCCCCCGTCACCGGCTCACGGTGTTTCCCACGTGAGTCTTTCGCGGGAGGCTCTCTCAACTCGGCTCAAATGTGAGTTGGAAACAAAGCTGGTTCTGGGAATCGCTGTTTGTTCACCACACGAATCAAGTGACCGGCCTGGCCGGTCTTCACGGGCAGGCCGTAACGGCCAGAGAAAACCATGAGCCTCCAGAATCTCCGCAACATCGGCATTTCCGCACACATCGACTCGGGCAAGACCACCCTCAGCGAGCGGATCCTCTTTTACGGCGGTCGACTGCATCGAATGGAAGAGGTTCATGACGGCGGCGGCGCCACGATGGACCACATGGATCTCGAGCAGGAACGTGGCATCACGATCACCAGCGCCGCCACCCGCGTCGAATGGAATGACCACCAGGTCAACCTGATCGACACGCCCGGCCACGTGGACTTCACCGTCGAGGTCGAACGCAGCCTGCGAGTCCTCGATGGGGCCGTCCTGGTCCTCTGTGGGGTCGGCGGTGTGCAGTCGCAATCCCTGACCGTCGACCGGCAGATCAAGCGGTACGGCGTGCCGCGGGTCATTTTCATCAACAAGCTCGATCGCACCGGCGCCAATCCGACGGCGGTCTGCGTGGACGTGCGAACGCGACTGGGAGTCGAAGCGGTCCAGATGCAAATCCCAATCGGGCTCGAAGCCGACCACCAGGGTGTGGTCGACCTGGTGGCCATGCAGGCCATCTACTTCGACGGCGACAACGGTGAGGTGCTGCGGGTCGAGGACATTCCTGAGTCGCTGCAGGCCGACGCCAAAGCGGCCCGGGAACAGATGCTCGAGCAACTCGCCATGTTCGATGACGACCTGATGGAAAAGTGCCTCGGCGACGAACCGATTGACGAGGCGTTGATTCACCGCGTCACCAGGCAAGCGACCATCGACCTGGCCATCGCGCCGGTCTTCCTGGGGTCCGCCTATCGCAACAAGGGCGTCCAACCCCTGCTCGACGCCATCGTTTCCTATCTCCCATCGCCGCTCGACCGAGAAACCACCGCCTTCGCCACGACTCCCTCCAAGTCCACCGAGGAGGTGACGGAAGATGTCGTTGCGGACGTCAAAGACGACACGGATAAGTCAGCCGGGTTGGTCGAGGATGTGTCGAGCCGTGGACCGGTCGCCGAGACCATGACGCTGACGCCTGATCCCGACGAGCCACTGGTCGCGATGACCTTCAAGATCGTCGACGACAACTTCGGACAACTCACCTTCACCCGGATCTACCAGGGCACGCTTGTTCGCGGTGAGACGTACTACAACCAGAGAACACGCAAGAAGGAACGCTTCAGCCGCATCTACCGTATGCACGCCGAGAAGCGCGAGGAGGTCGAGGAGGCCGAGGCGGGCGACATCGTCGCAGTGATGGGCATCGAAGCCCACAGCGGTGACACCTATGCCCTGGAACGAGACCACTGCACGCTTGAGGGCATGTTTGTCCCCGAACCGGTGATCGGGATCGCCGTCCGACCGAGTGATCGCAAGGACGAGGACAGGTTGTCCCAGGCCCTGCAGCGATTCCGCCGCGAGGATCCCACGTTCCGGGTGGCCACCGACCCCGAGACCAAGGAAGTCGTGATCGCCGGCATGGGCGAGTTGCACCTCGAAGTCTATCTCGAACGGATCCGCCGCGAATACAAGGTGGTGGTCGAATCGGGAGCACCCCAGGTGGCCTACCGCGAAGCCCCGACCCAGGCGGCCGACTTCAACCATCGACACAAGAAGCAGACAGGTGGATCCGGGCAGTTTGCCCACATCGTGGGACGGCTCGAGGTCTTCAGCGGCACAGACGACGAGCCGTTCGAGTTTGAAGACAACATCGTCGGCGGCCGGATCCCCCGGCAATACATCCCGTCGGTGGAGAAGGGATTCCGTGGTTGCCTCGACAAGGGACCGGTGGCCCACTACCCGGTCATCGGTGTGAGAGTCGAACTCAACGACGGCTCATACCACGAGGTCGACAGCAGCGACAAGGCCTTCCAGACGGCGGCCGCCGCCTGCTTCCGCGAGAATTTCCGAAAGATGAAACCCGTGCTGCTCGAGCCGATCATGAATGTCGAGATCGAATGTCCGCTGGAGTTCCAAGGCTCGATCTCCGGCGACATCAACAGCCGCCGCGGAATGATCGTCTCATCTGACATGAAGGGCGAAATCGTGACGATCCATGCCCAGGTGCCTCTCTCTGAGACATTCGGGTACGCCACCGACCTCCGCAGCCTCTCACAGGGACAGGCCGGGTTCACCATGGAACTCGACAGCTACCGCCGCGTGCCGGCCAAGCTGCAGGAGGAGATCGTCTCGGAACGCAGGGAGTCGACCAAGTCAGGTGCTGGCGCGGAATACAGCACGTCCGCGTGAGATGCGTCACACGGCCAATCTGGTAACAGATTGGGCGAGTCACCTGCGTCCCCTGAAGTGTCACCACTTCAGCTCCATCAACCCGGCTATGGCAGCTCACGAATCCGCAGGTTGCGGAATTCGACCGGCGATCCTTCGCTTTCCAGAGCCATGAAGCCCTGCGCCGGCTGGCAGTTGGATCCCCCGGAGACCTCTTCACCGTTCACCCACAACCGCACTTCGCCGTTGATGGCTCGAACGTAGTAGTGATTCCACTTGGTCACGCCCAGCGTCAGCCTCTTGCTCGGGAAGCTCCGACGACCGTTCTTGGCGAAGGGCGCAAACGGCTTCATCTTGCTGGTTCCAACGGGGAAGACATCGCCGTGGCTGGTGAACCAGTCGCTTTTCTTGCCCGTCCGTTTCTCGTAACGGGTCTCGTATTCCAGGTCGAGCACCTGCACCTCGATCCCCCCCTTGGGAAGTTGGCCCGGCTTGAGGCCCTCGAACGAGGCATCGGCGGCCCAGAGGAAAATGCCCGAGTTGCCGGCGGGCTTCATGTGACGCCACTCGGCCACCAGCTCGAAGTTCTTGTACTGCTTCTTCGACCGGGTGACTCCCACCGGCTTGCCCGTGCAGTAGATCGTGCCACCCTTTTCCCGCCAGGTGTCCTTCGCACAGTTCACGTTGTCAAAGTCGGCCAGCGACAGGCTCTTCCACCCGGGCCCATCACCGTTGATGAATGCCCGTTTCAGTCCGGCCTTGGACTTCGGCGAGACACTCGACTTCTGGTCCTCGGCGGCGAGCATTCCCGTGGCGACGAGCAGGCCGAGCGTGCAGAGGGTGGCGGTGATTCTCATGGGTGTGTCTCCAGGTGAAGGTCCGTCGAGCTGCGATCTTGGTTCGATATCATGATAGACGCACGGTGGATCGTGTGCGCCTCACAGGCACAGGTGCCGCGTGTTCTTGAGCCACGCTTCGATCAGGCGGGGGCGGGTCTGATGACCAGGCCAATCGGGCTTGTTCTTGAGTCGCCAGCCCGCGTAACCACGCGTCGTGGACTCGTCCTTCAACTGCAGCGTCACGTGCAAGGGAAAGGCCAACTTCAGCGGCTTGATCGATCGAGCCCGTTCCACCGCCCGTTTTGCCCCGGCCGTGATGCGAGGCAGAGTGCGGGAGGGTGGATCCAGGATGACCTGGCCATCCTCAGCGACTCGTTTGACGGAGACCGTGACGACCTGCTTGCCAATCCACTCGCGCGTCTCCGTACAGAGACCATCGCAGCCTGTGGCCATCACGATGGGCACACCAAAATCGTGGCCCGCTCGGACGGCATACGCAGCCACCTCCCCAGCCTCTCGACCATTGAACGTGTATCGCCTGCGACGAGCGCTCGACCAGGTGTGAGCCAGCACCGATCGGGGTGCCCCCTCGCGAGCATGCAGGCCGACCAGCATCACGCCCTCAAACGACGAATCGAGACCGTGGAGCAGGGGACCGCCCGAGGGAATCAGCCGGGCCCGCTTGTCGAGCCGATCGCGGACGATGTTCTTCACCCGAAACCCGTCATCCTTCACGTACACCTCGGTCGCACCTCCTGCGAAACACCCGGCCACCGCAGCGTTCACATCGTCGGTCAGCAGGTTGCGAAAATGAATCAGCCTGGGGCTGTCGGCCGGCAGGTTGCGGGCCCAGTACTCGTTGACCCCCGTCGGCCCCTCGCTGTCGACTGCGATGTAGAACTTCCGTTTGCGCTGGTCACCGCGAGGTGCCTCGGAAACCGGCTTTCCTGAGACGCCGGTGACGTGCACCTCCAGTTCCTCCATCACCGGCACATGAGGACGCACCTGCTTGGTCGCGAGCACCAGGCCCAGTACGTTGTCGCCGCGGAACGGAGGACAATCTGCCAGGTGGATTTCAAATCGGGTTCCCTTGAGTCCACCTCGCAGTTTTCCGACAGCCGTGCGACGGATGTGCTTCTTGTCGATCGCCACGCCGTTGATGTCGACGTGCACGGTGTCGCTGTCATGGACGTGGTAGAACCAGAACCGCAAGCGGCCCGACAGCCGCTCACCGCCGCGACCGTCAGCCACTCGGAAGGGAAAGACAAGCCGCTTGCCAATCCGGTCGTTGGAAAACGACAGGATGGGACTGTTCTTGTGGCCCAGGGGACTCGAACCCTCGTCGTACCACGGGTAGTTCCGCACCGGTGGCTTTCGGCTGCTGATGCCCTTGCCCATCGGCAGGAACCGGTAGGTCCTCGGACCGGCAAATACAGCCTGGCGCGTCCCGACCGCACGGGTCCATGCAGCGATCCGCTTCCGCTGCTCGGGCGACGCGGTCACCTCCCGGCCAAAGTGGATGCCGACATTCCAGAACGAGATGCTGTCGGCCCCGTAGGTGTAGAAGTTGGCCGCCGCCCCGCGTGCCTCGGCCGTGTTCAGCAGCATGCTGACGTATCCGGCGGCGTGCTTGGCCGATGAGGCGGTACCGCGGTCCAACGGGATCGGAGGTCCGGCCGACAACGACCCGATCATGTTCCCCATCGTCACGATCGTGTCGACACCCGCCGGACGCGTGAACCGGGCGAATTCGTCAACCGGCGTCTGCGGATCGGTGTTGTTCCAGGTCGAGATGACGACGAAGTCGATCCAGCCCTTCTTGACCCAGGTCTCGATGTCGACCCCGGCCAACCAGCAGGCATGAAGCGACTCGGGAATTCGCACGCCCAGGGTCAGTCGCTTGCCGTTTTTTCGTTTTCGTCCGGAGTTGTCCATCATCCGGCGAATCCGCTCGACGTATCGGGTCATGATCGGAGCCTTCTCGCGGCCCTTGTCACGGGGGAAGTGCTTGGCCCAGCGGACGAAGTTCAGCTCCAGTCCATCGACCGGATAGTCGGTGACGATTTCTTTCATG
>MDTE01084557.1_pt1 | contig 21005 bp, 19 predicted proteins | sample 811231 | NCBI WGS metagenome assembly MDTE01 (sample SAMN05326651, study PRJNA326480) | marine metagenome | isolation source: seawater | place: Indian Ocean: Red Sea | collected 2010
CTGCCGTTATGATTAACTCCAGCTTCAGCAATAATTAAAACCAACTTTAAAATTCATTTATATAATTTTAAACCTATTTGCTCCTTTTTAATAATTTTTTTTCCCCTGGTCATATATCTTTTAAATCTATTTATAAATAGTATTTGAAGGTATATCTCTCATTACGACCTTACCTGCTGAGACTATAACATTATTACCAATATTAATTCCCTCTTTAATAATACATCCACTACCTAAAAAAGATTCGGATCCTATAGTTACACCTCCATTTATAATAACTCCTGTCGAGATATGACAGTGATTACCAATTTTTACATCATGTTCGATTATACAATTAGTGTTTAGAATACAGTTCATGCCTATATCAGCACCGCTATTAATAATAGAGTTATGCATTGTTATCGTTCCATCTCCCAATGCAGCTGATCTAGAAACTAAAGAATATTTTGATTTAACTGTTGCTAAATTAATTTTATTTTTGGTAAGAAGGTTGCATAATAAAATTCTTTTCTTTGCGCTCTTAATCTGACCAACAGCTATTAATCCGTAATCTTCTTTATTAAAAAAGTTAGAAATATTGTCATCATTCCCTAGAATTTTATAACCCATAAAAATTTCTGGATAACAATTATCTTTTGCGATTATACCTTTGATTTTAAATTCATTTGAGTTTTCGATTACGTCTATACATGATTTACAGTGTCCACCATTTCCTAAAAGAATAATAGATTTCATTTTAAAAAAGCACTGCTAGGGATATTAATTATCCTTTTGGACAAAGACTCAGATACAGAAAGAGGTGATTTTGGACAATCCAAATACATATCTAATTGATGTATCAAATTCCAGGTAGGTCTAGTCATAATATTTCTTTTATTTGTATTTTCTAAAATAACCTCCAATTCATTCTCAAGTCCATTCTCTAGAATTATTGTTTGAAGCCAATAGTTACTCCTTGAATTTTCTGGCTCATTCATTAACTTTATTCCATCAATAGAGTCAAAGACCTCTTTATATTTTAAAAAAAGCTTCCTTTTTGAATCCAAAAACTTTTCTATTTTATAAAACTGTGCGCATCCCATTGCCGCATTTATATTTGGTAATCTGTAATTAAATCCTATTTCATTGTGAATATATCTCCATTCATGAGGAACTTTAGCAGTACTAGAAATATGTTTTGCACTTTTTGCTAAGGATTCATCATTAGTTATTAATGCTCCTCCTCCTCCAGTTGTAATAATTTTGTTTCCATTGAAACTTAATATACCAATCTCCCCAAATGTTCCAGTATGTTTTTTCTTATAAAAACTTCCTAAAGATTCAGCCGCATCTTCGACTATCTTTAGATTATATTCTTTAGCTATTTCTAAAATTTTATCTATTTTTGCTGGATGACCATATGTATGCATAGGAACTATTGCAGAAATAATTCTGCCGGTTTTTTTATTAATAGTTTTATTACCTTTCTTAATTGCAATTTCATCAAGCCAATTAATTAATGCCAGCGGATCGATTCCTAGTGTTTTTTCATCACAATCAACAAAATGTGGTTTAGCTCCAAGATAACTAATTGCATTTACTGTTCCTATAAAAGTAAGTGTTGGACAAATGACTTCATGGTTAAAATCAACACCTACTAATTTAAGAGCTAGATGTAAAGCAGAAGTCCCATTTACTACTGCAATGGCATATTTGGCTCCTGTAAATTCGACAATATTTTGCTCAAAATCATTTACAAATTGACCTACTGTTGAGACATATGATGTATCTATACAATTTTTTAAATTTTCTTTTTCAAGTTCATCAAATTTAGGCTCATGCAATGGCAAATAATCTGAACCAGCCACTGCTTTTATAGCCTCAATTATTTGATTACTTAATTTACTCATAAATTATTAAAAACCAAAAAACTTAAAAAGATTTGGTAAAATTTCTTATATATTAATTTTATAATACAAATAAAACAAAATTTTTTTATAAAAATTTATTAGCTTAATATTGATTATTTTATAGTTATTATTCTTTTTTTTAATTAGAGAATCCGCATTGCTGATTACTAGTACTTAAATTAAATACTTTTATTTATTCATTTCTTTAAAAACATTGGTGTGATCTTCTCTAGGTATCTCAAGCGGATTAAAATGTTCTTTAATTGTCATGTTAGATCTAAATCCAATCTCAATTTTCATACTCTTAAGGATATTTAATGTATCGTCATTGTAACTTCCACAAGGATGAGACATAGATGTGATTGGTTTTTTTATTATTTTTTTTAAGTGTTCATAGTTTCTTTTATATTCCATTTCTTGATCTGTTTTTTTTAATTTGTTCAGTTGTGTTGGATGAGAATATGAATGTAAACCAATAATGTGCCCTTTATTTGAGATTTTTACCAAGTCTTGCTCCGTCATCCATAAATTTTTTTTTGCAAGTGCAATATCAAAACCTTTTCGCAACATTAGGGTATTCATTATTTTTTGATATTGATCTTTAGCAAGATATTGATCTCTAAGATATCGAAACCATTTATCATTTTGACTGTAAAAAGGAAATTCAGATAAATAATTTATACTTGAGAATTTCGAAAAGTTTTTAGAGTAATCATTAAAATTTTTTTTTCTCACAATTTCAAAAAACTCTTCATAAAATTGATCTATTTCTTTATAAGAAGACCTAAAAAATCTATAAACCTCTAGTAAATCTGTTTTATCATTAAATACACTACTATAAACAAAAAAGAATGCTTTTATACCAAGTTTATTAATAATTGGAACTGCAATATCAAATTGACACTTAAGAGCATCATCAAAGGATAAACAAATATCATTGCAAACAAGAGTTTTATTTTTTAATTTTGTTAGGTATTCGCTAGCGTTTAGAAGATTATATTTTTTATTTAACCAATCAAGCATATCAAAAAAATTTGATGAGCTAAGACTACCCTGAGATGGTAAATATTTATCATTATGGAAATGATGAAACATTACAGAATGGGTTGTTTTATGGATCATGAAGGTTATGAATAATTTATTAAAACTTTTGTTATTATCTTATCTTATATAAGAAATATTTTTACGGAATTTTAATTTTCAAGAAGTTCCAGATTCTATCATATAGATTTGATAATTTATATTAAATATTTTTGAAAGATATCTATTTTATGAATTAAATTTCTCTTATGCATTTTATTTTCCATAATATATTTGATAAAAATAGAAGTTAATAAAATTAATTTTTTTTCTATTTATGATACTATTAAAATTATTTAATTTTAAAAAACTGATATAAATTAAGATAATAAAAATGATCCAAAATTTGATTTTATCTGAATGAACGATTCAAAAAGAATTATCATATCCGGTTTTGGAAGTATCGCAAAAAAACACATACGAATTTTAAAAAAGTTTTGGCCGAGTATAGAAATTGCAATCTTTAAACAAGGTGAAATTTTATATTCAGATGAATTTTTATTAATTTCAAAGAAATTATCCTCTTATCAAGAGTGTATTAATTGGAATCCAAACTATGTAATCATTGCAAGTCCATGCACATTTCATCTTGATCAAGCATTATTTTTTGCTGAAAAAGGTATCCCAACACTTGTTGAAAAGCCTATAGGATCTGGAGATGAGCCAAAATCGTCTATTGAAAAACTTTTATCAGTATCCCAAAAAGTTCCTATAATGATTGGTTATGTTTTTAGACATGATGAATGTTTGGAGGAATTACAAAATATATTAAGTAAAAATAATTTTGGAAAGATAATAGAAGTTGAGAGTTATTGCGGATCATGGCTACCAGATTGGAGACCAAATTCAAATTACAAAAATTCTGTTTCAGCACAAAAACATTTAGGTGGAGGTGTCTTATTAGAACTAAGCCATGAAATTGACTTAATAAATTATCTGTTCGGTCCTATTAAAATAAAATATGCCTCAGCTCAAAATACTAATTTATTAGATATAGATGTAGAAGACATAGCACATATTCATGCTGCTAGTAATGCATGCAATTTTATTAATTTGCAGCTTAATTTCTGCACAAAACCAGAAGAAAGATACTTAAAAATAAGATTCTCAAATATAAATATTACTTGGCATCTGAATAATCAAATTATCAAAATTAAAAAAATGGATGGGGAAGAAACTATATTTTATAAATCAGAACAAAATAAAGATTACAAATATAAAAAACAACTCGAAATTTTTTTCAAATTGACACAAAATACGGTATCTAATCCTTGCAGTGTTAAAGATGGGTTTGAATCTCTTAGTTTAATTTGCGAAGCAAAAAAAACATTTTTAAAATAATGAAAAAAACAATCGCATTTATTTTTGCTAGGGGAGGTTCAAAGGGTTTACCTTTAAAGAATCAATTATTATTATCTGAGCATCCTTTAATTGCATACTCAATTTATATCGCAAAAATAAACCCATTGATAAATGATGTATATGTCTCTACCGATTCTGAAGAAATCGCCAGAATTGCAGTTGATTATGGGGCAAAAATAATAATCCGGCCAATTGAACTTGCACAAGATAATTCTCCTGAATTCTTATCATGGAAGCATGCTGTAAATTTTTTATTTAAAAAGGGTTTATATTTTGATAAATTTATAAGTTTACCTCCAACCTCGCCTTTAAGATGTAAAAATGATGTTGAAGTTTGCCTTAATGAATTAAAGTTAAAAGATGAAATAATTATAACCGTTACTCCTTCTAATAGAAATCCTTGGTTCAATATGGTGACCTTAGATAAGAATCAAAATGCTTCAAAATTATTATCAGGAGAACCAATAAACAGAAGGCAAGATGCACCAGAAAGTTTCGACATTACTACTATTGCTTATACTACCTCTACAGATTTCATCAGAAATTATTCTTCAATTTGGGAGGGTAAAGTTAAAGGAGTTATTATCCCAAAAGAAAGAGCACTTGATATAGATGATGAATATGATTTTTTTGTGGCACAGCAGTTAATAAAAAAAAGAAGAGATTTAATTTTTAACAAAAGTTCTTTAAAATAGATATTGATAATCTGAATATAACTTGATGCCCTCAAAAATACAGAAAATGATGGATATGCAAGGTAAAACTTGCTTAATTACAGGATCCTGTGGAAAAGTAGGAAAAGAATTATCATATGCCTTCTCTGAATTAGGTAGTAATCTAATTCTCTTAGATCATCCAGATGCGAATATAGATAAGTTGAAAAGTGAACTTACAAAAAAATTCAAAAATAAAGTTATTACAATATCGTGTGATCTAGAGGATTCTGAAGATATTAAAAAGGTAAAAAAAATTATAGAAAATCATTTTAGCTGTCTTGATGTTTTGATAAATAATGCAGCTTTTGTAGGCTCAGCCAATCTAGAAGGTTGGTCAACATCTCTAGAAAATCAATCTTTAGATACTTGGAGAAGAGCCATTGAAGTTAATCTAACTGCGTGTTTTCAACTAATAAAATCTACTAGATTTCTTTTAGAGAAATCGTCTCAAGCATCAATAATAAATATAGGATCAATATATGGAATTTATGGGCCAGATTTATCTATTTATGAAAATACGCAAATGAATAACCCTGCAGCTTATTCTGTCAGTAAAGCAGGACTTTTACAATTATCTAGATGGATGTCTACTGTCCTAGCTCCAAAAATTAGAGTAAATTCGATTTCTCCAGGGGGGATTCTCAGAGACCAACCACATGAATTTGTCCAACGTTATGTACAGAAGACTCCATTAAAAAGAATGGGATCGGAGAGTGACATTATTGGAGCTGTAATTTATCTTTCAACAAATTTATCTTCTTGGGTTACAGGTCAGAATATTGTAATAGATGGAGGCTGGGGTGTTTGGTAAAATACCTAAATTTTCTTATTATTTATTTTAAGCTTAATATGATATTATTTTTACAAATTTTTCTAAATTGCAAAATGTTAATATTATTAAAGCAATAAATAAATATATTTTCAGAAAAAACTTATGAAAGTTTTAGTAACTGGTGCTGATGGATTCATTGGCTCACACTTGGTTGAAAAACTTATAAAAAATAATCATAAAGTAAAAGCTTTTTGTATATATAACTCAAATGGAAGCAAAGGCTGGTTAGATACATTACCAGAAGAAATCTTAGGGGAAATTGATTTTTTTTTAGGAGATATAAGAGATACTTATTGCGTTAAAGAAGCCATGAAAGATTGTACGCATGTAATTCACCTAGCTGCTTTGATTGCAATTCCTTATAGTTATATAGCCCCTTCAAGTTATATAGATACTAATGTACATGGGACTTTAAATATTTTACAAGCTGCAAATGAGTTAAATATAAAGCAAGTAATTCATACATCTACCTCTGAAACTTACGGAACTGCACAATTTGTTCCAATCAACGAAACTCATCCACTTATTGGACAATCTCCATATTCAGCTAGCAAAATAGCTGCAGATCAAATTGCAACAAGTTTCTGGAAAAGCTTTAACACTCCAGTCACAATTTTAAGACCATTTAATACTTATGGTCCAAGACAAAGCAATAGAGCAGTTATTCCAACAATAATCACACAAATCACAAGCGGAAATAAGGAAATAAAATTAGGCAAAATATCTCCAACAAGGGACTTTAATTTTGTTGGTGATACGTGTTCTGCATTTGTTAATCTTTTAGATAACGAAAAAGTTATTGGAAAAATAATTAATTCGGCAAGTAATTTTGAAGTTTCTATAAAAGAAACAGCATTACTTATTGCAAAAATTATGGATGTTGAAATTACAATTAAAAGTGAAGAAAATCGTTTAAGGCCCAAAAATTCAGAAGTTGAAAGATTATTTGGTGATAACTCATTACTAAAAAAACTTACTGAATGGGAACCAGAATTTGGAGATCTTAATGGTTTTGAGAAGGGTTTGAAAATTACTATAGATTGGTTTACTGACCCTTCTAACTTGGCTAGATATAGTTCAAAAAGTTCATATCAGATTTAGTTAATTTTAGCAGATAAATAATTTAAAAAACTTCCATATCATTAACATTATTTTATATGAAAAGAAAGATTCTAAAAATTGATAAGCTTAGCAAACTAAACACTTCAGTGGTTTACTCCTGCTACAATACTGATTTAATAATTAAATATATTTTTGAATTTTTCAAAAAGAGAAAAACTTTAGAAGATATTTTTGGAACTAAAAGGTTTGATTTTCATTGTGAAAGAAAATATCCAGATATTTCAATTTCTGAAATTGAAGATTTTGGATATCTCGCAACTCATTTTATATTAGTTGCAAAAAGATACTATAGGAAAATCCTTAAATTAAAAACTAATGATGTCTTTGGGATCCCAGATGAGGGCCAAAATTTTATGAATATTAAATATTTAATATCTTTAGTTGAAATTAATTTAAAATCTATACCAAGAAGTAATTTTATCTTTCACTGTTGTTCTAGTGGTAATAAAATTGTTGATGATTTATTCAAGAGATATTATTTAAAAAAATACTCAATAAAGATTAAGATTACTAAACTCTCTTTAATTATTAAACCTTCTAAAGATTTATATTTTGATTGGAAAAATTTAGCAATTGATAAAAGCTCTTTTACTAATGCATTTCTTAAAAGGAAAAAAATTAATCCATTCATTAATGCTAATACTAATAAGGGATTTATTCATCATAAAAATCTCAAAGAATCTCAGGCTTATTTTAAATTAACAAAAGATTTATCAATCTCAAATGAATACATAAGTCTAGATTATTTATCAATGTATAGTTATGGTAATCAAAATAAATTTAATTTAATTTCAAAAATACTTATATACAGCCTAAATATTTTTAAAAACAATATTTTTAAAATTATTAAACATAATATTTTTCGTGAGATTCTAGAGATTATTTCTTGTAAGATTTATTATTTTTGTTGCGTTAATACAATTCAAACATTGAAACTTAAATATATAGTTTGTTCTTATATTTCTTTAAAACATGAGAATATTTTATATCAAGCTTGTAGAGATACTAAAACAGTTTCAATTTTCTATGATTTTTCTATGGGTTTCCCTGTAAATAAAAACTACCCAGGAAATTCACAAATTCACCTTACAAGAAATCCAAATTATCTAGTTACATTTGGATCACAAAGGTGCAAACAATATAAAGAAGTAAAAAGATTAAAAAGTCAATCTTTAGAAGTCAAAAATGCTTTGTGTCCACAAATTGAATTTGCAAGAGATCAAAAGAAAAATAAACAAAATTCAAAGAATAAAACTGAACTTGAAAAATATAATTCTTCAAAATTAAAAATATCAATTTTCGATAGCTTATATGGATTTAATTACCATATAAAAGAGATAGATGTTATTTCTTGCATTGATGCTCTCAAGACTTCAAGTCTTGAAAAAATATTATTAGTTCACAACAAGAGAGATAGCTTTTTAAATCAATATGTTAAAAATTCAAATTTAATTTATTTCGTCCAAGAAAAAGGGAATTTCTCCAATTCTTATTACTCTGATTTTATAATTTCACTTGGCTTTCAAGGTGCCGCAATAAAATCTGCATTTGCTTTTAATAAACCAATAATCTTTTTTAGTGAGAATAAAAGATTATTTAATAATTCATATTTTTTCTTTAACAAGAAAAAAAATGATAAAATTTTATCACTTATTAACGAATTAACTTTCAATGGTGAAAAGTTAGTGAAAAGTATTTCAATTGAATCAAGCTATAGAGAATTTAATAGGAAAATTAAACTACATTCAAAGGAACTTTTTAGCGAGCTAAATTTTTATAATATCGATTCTGCTTATTCAGTAATTAATAAAATTATAAATAATAATTAATCTATAATGAATAGAGAATAAAATTCAATTAAAAATTATTTTCATAATAGGATAATTTTAAAACTCACAAATACTTGTATTTTTCATTTATATGTACATAATAATGGGTAAATTTTATCAATATCATTTAATGAAGCTACTCCTATTGACCAGTCTTTAAATTTGAATTGCAGAGTATTTAGTTTTAAATTTAATTTATTATTTATAGCATATTTTAAATCATTAGAAATTTCCCATTCGCTAATACCATTTGCAATATTTCCATATTGCCATTTAATAGCTGATTCTTTTAGAACCCAAGTTTTTATGAATTCTTGATCTAAATTATCCACCTTTAAATTAAGTAATTTTAATTTTTCATTATCTGAAAAAAATCTTTTTATAATCTTGGAAGATTTTATTTTTCTATCCTTTCTCTCAATATCAACACCTATTTTATCCATAGACCAGCCAATTAGGATCCCATCATCACAGTGACTTAAGCTTACATATCCAAAATCTTTGTTTATTATTGGGGGTTTCCCAATGGGTGCAAAGAGTTCTACATCTAATGCTGGTATATCAAAAACGTTTGATATTACTTTTCTTATACATCCCCTTGACCTTTTATATAAATTTGATCTTAATGGCGAGATGGTTTTAGAGAATTCAATCTCTTCTGAGGTAATTGGATTTATCGCTTCATTAATTGAAAAAAGCCACAATGATATTTTTTGTTTATGCATTTTTATGTAGTTTCAAAAATTAATTTTTTATTCAATATGATTTATTTTTCTATTGATACTTTTCTGGAAAGAGAACTAATAATATCAAAGCCATCCCAAATATGTCCAATACTTAAAGCTTTACCTATTGGAACAATCCTATCAATTCCTAAAACATTTTTTTTATTAAGTGAGTTAAAAATTTTGTCTGGATTAATTCCTAAATAAGTTATGGTTTGGTATTTTTCATTTATTATTTCCCAAATATTATCAATATCATTAGTAGTATGTTCAAAGAAAAAACCTGATCTAAATTTAAACTTATAGATATCTTTTGATAATTTTTTCAAATTTAATCTATAGATCATATTATTATTCCAATCTATATCCAAATCTTGGTCAAATTCTATTGATGTTTTACATAAATGTCTAAATTTTTCCATAATTTCGCTTCCTTCAATGGGATTAGTTTTAATAACAATTTCAAATATCTCTCTCCAAAATAATAATTGAGATTTCTTAGTATTTTCCTCACTTCCAATCCATACTATTAAATATGGAGATGAACAAGCATTTTGATTAAGTATAAATGCATCATTATAAAATTTCTTGGCTACTATTTTAAGTTCCTCTAATTTTAGAGAGTTTAGATATTTGGAACTTATTAGAGTAAAAGAGTATCTATTTGAAAAGCAAATATCAATACATCTCGGTTTTGTTCTTGCTTTCTTTAATTCTGCGATAGTATTATCACCTCCCCAAATAAGTCTTGCATTGCTCATTAGTGATATATGTTCAGTAATTTTTTCATTCTTTTTATAAGTTATAAATTTATTCATCAATGATAATTCTTTGTATTTATTCTCATTCAATAAATTAAATATTTCAGAGCAAATTATTTCGACCTGCTTATATTTTACACTTGGAATTCTTACAATATTTGAGCATCCACTTAAAAGTCCAAGCCCGAATGAAAAAGCAAAATTAGTCGGAACATTTGATGGTGTGATGTGAAATGCTAGACCTCTACCTAATGAGAAATTATTATTAATATAATCTTTATTAATTTTTTCAAGATTACTTTTTCTGCACCAAAAAGCAAAGCTTGCTATATCATTATATTTTCTAAGATCTTTAGATGAAAAAAGATTTTTAGAAAGGTCAGATAGGAATTTTTTGGAAATATCTGAACATATTTTCAAAGGTTTAATGTATATCTCATTTACTAGTTCAAGGTTTTCTTGATCTAAAAATATTAAATTATTTATTTTAATAGGCATCACTACAGCCCCTTATTTCAGCTTTTGGTATTCTTCCAAAAACTTTAAAATACTTTCCTTTTCTTCCACAACTACAATCATCTTCTCCATAAATTTGACCAAAATCTTCTGTTAGTAAAGAGTATCCTGGATAGCTGTATGGGAGTATTGATAAAACTTGAATCAAACCTTTTTGATTGAAATTGTTAATTGAAAAATTACTTTCATTTCTAATTAAAATATCAGCAAAGTTTGAACAATGTAAGAAACCTTTTTCACATTCCATATATACAGAACCAGTTTGCTCTACCATACCGTAATAATTAATTACGTTCTTTGAGTTTGTTGATTTGAAAAAACAATCTTTGAAATCTTTACTTGTTATTTTTTGATCTGCAAGCTTTTTCCAACCTCCACCATGTATCAATGTTGATTCGCTTAAATCAATATTTATATCATTTTTAAAAATTGAATTTATAAAATTTGTCCAAACTATATTTGTAAAGCCAAATATTAAAGAGTTTGTACCCTTGCTTATTTGTTCAAATTTTTTAATAGTTTTATTATCTAAATTCATATCATTATCAAGTGCAAAATATATATCTTTAGCAAAAATTGAGAATCCTAAGGTTGCCGCTCTCCTTACGGAGAAAAAACTTCTATCTTTGATGCTCTTGGGGCAATCAATAATTAACATAGGGACTCTTTTGTTACCTAAAAAACTTGATAAAATATTTGATAAAACTTTAGTTTGTAATCTTGATGTTTCCTTGTTCAAAAAAATCTTGGATAAATTATTACTGCTTGTGCCAGAAGATAGCATAGTTTTGAATACTTCATTTTTATTGATACTCATTAATTCAAAATCTTTAAAAAGTTGAACAGGGATATATGGTATTGACTCCATTGATCTAAAAAAATCAATTTCATCTTCTTTAAATAATTTATTCACAATATTTCGATACGCTTTACATTTTTCCTTATGATGTTGATTTAAGTAGCAAAAATAAGGCAATAGTAATTTTTCTTTCTCTTTCTTTGTTAAAGAGTATTGTTCATATTCAAAAATTTTATTGATTGATGTTAAAAAATTCATTCTAATTTTTTAGCTATTTTTGAATCTATTTTTTTGTATAGGATTTTGCCTGATTCGCCAATTGGAAATTTCTTTAGTACAAACTTAGTAATTACGTGTTTTGGGATTTTAAACTCTTTGATAAACTTATCATATTTTTTTTCAAAAATTTCAATTTGTTCTTCTTGGATATACATTTCTAGAGAATCATCATTGCCCTTGCAAACACATTTTATTGAATATTTTTCAAACCATATTTCTAAATCTAAAAGGTTTATTCTATGCCCAAATAGCTTTATAAAACGTTTTAATCTTCCAACTATAAAATAAAATCCATCTTCATCTTGATATGCAATATCTCCTGTATTAAGGATGAAATTATTTTCATCAAATTTACCTAAATCATCTTTGCTGTTTGCATAACCCATTGATACATTTGACCCAGAGTATACCAATTCACCCTTTTTATTAAATTCCTTAACTATTGTATTATCAGGGTTTTTAATATGAAATTTACCTCCAGGAATTGCATTACCAATACTACCTAATTTTAAAGAAAGATATTTGGGATCTAGGTAAGACAATCTAGCAGTACCTTCTGATTGTCCATACATAATATAAAAATTAATATTTTTCTCAAAGCAAGTTTTTTTAAAATATTCTGCTGTCTCTAAGTCTAGTCTCCCTCCAGCTTGTGTCATTGTTTTTATAGATTTAATTTTAAATTTATGGATTTTTAATTTACGTAAAATCTCATAATGGTAGGGAACTCCTGATAAACTTGTTGCTTGTATATCCTCCAAAAAATTCCAGAAATTTCGCTCAAACATTGTTTTACTAGTGATAGAAATCTTTGCCCCTTTTATAAGATGACTGTGAAGAATGGAAAGGGCAAAAGTGTAACTAGGTTTTAATGTAGTTATTACATTTTCTTTATTATCAATTTTTAAATATTCTCCAATAGAAAAGGCATTTGAAATTATATTTCTATAACTTAATCTTACAAACTTTGTATTACCAGTACTTCCTGATGTCCCAATAAGTAATCCTAAGGAAGGATGTACTTTATATTCTTTATATCCAGTAGCAAGAAGTCTATAATCCCCAAATGAATCAATTTCTTTAAAGTTTTTATGATCAATTGTTTTTTCTTTATTTACCCATACATAAGCAGGCGAATATTTTTCTAAAAGGTTACTTAATTGCTCTTTGCTTGTGTCCAACTTTATCATCATAGGAATTGCTTGCTCGGCTAGAAAAAGGAAATATCCCATTAGTGAATCTGCATTATTATCGCAAAGACAAAATATTAACTTTCTTTTAATTAGGATTTTTGTTTTTCTTTCTAAAGTCTCAAATATATTTTTATACTTATATGAATTACCATTTTCATCTACGCATAATAAAGAATTAGAAAACATGTTTATAGTTGACTTAAAAAAGTTTTCTAGTCCATTATTGGAATGGTCATTTACATAAATATTTTTCAAATATTTTTTGTAGAGAGTTTGTTTATTATCTTCCATTTCTAAGGCCTAAAATTTGGTCTATCTCCATCAGCATCACCTCTGAAGAAGTATATATCTTTTGAACTTGATTCATAGAAAATATCAACATTTTTCTTTATAAAAGGTTCAAAGTAATTTGGGATTACTGCTTCTGTTTCACTTTTATTAATAAATAAAGATCCCTCGAAAATAGAAATAGGAAGATTACATAATAAATCAACATATTCGTAATTATTTTTTTTTATTAACTCAATTAATCTATTACCTAATTTTGGCAATATTTTAAAATCTCCAATAAAATCAATTATTCTTAAAACCTTTCTATTTGATTGCTTAATCTCTCTACAAATAAGAACTGAAGGATTGCTTGTATTTTTCGGTATTAAGAAAATTTGATATTTATATATTGGATGAAAAAAATATCTTTTTAGGATATATTCAAAACTTTTATAAGGTAAATTATTATGCTTTTTATTGAAAATCTTTGTAGATATTAATTCCTCTATATTACTAACTAAAAAAATCTGTAAATCATTATCGCTATTTTTAACAAATGAATAAGAATTCTTATTTATTTTTGCGATTTCATAAGAATCAAATTCATCATTTAAAATAAAAAAATGATTCATTTTTGATGTATGGTGAGATAAGAATTTTCTAACTAATGGCAACATTGTTTTAGGATTAGTATTTGTGCCACAGTATGAATAACATTTAGTAAGCAATTTAAGTCTTTTAAGGGTTTCAATGCCTATTAGTGGATAAATACAATTTGGATTAACTAAAGACATTGATCCGCAGACATGCCTATATTTTTGATCATTGCTATAAATATAAAATGCAATTATTGATTCAATTGAACCTTTTGTTTTGCATTCTGAAATTAAAAAATTCAAATTCAAATTATTACCAAATTCGTATAATAGGAAGCTTTTATCATCTGTAATTAGATTTTTTCGAGCCCAGTATTGTCGATAAAATTTTTGTATTCTTTCTAAATCATTTAACTTGGCAAATCTGAAATTTAAATATTTATCAAATCTATTTAATTTTGAATTTTCAATTATACAGTTCACATCTAATATTTTATTTTTTCAAATTCAAATTGAGTTTCTTCATCAATATCTTCCAATAAAGTTCTGCCCAATATTTTGTCTATTTGATCAGGGGGAATTCCATCTCCAGGTCTTTTCATTATGATATCTGAGTCAGTGATTATCTGACCTTTTTTCATAGCTTTTTTTGATATTAGACTTCTTCTCATATTAATTCTTTGTTCTATTTCCTCTTCTGTTATTTTTCTTGAAAGGCTTCCCATGGAAATATAAGCTTCTTTGCATCCTTGAACCATTCTCTTCATTTGATTAGGCTCTGTAGCCATTTGATTATCTAGGCCAATTTTTTCATTATTTAAAGTAAAGTGTTTTTCTATAAGACAGGCACCTAATGCTACAGATGCTATTGGAACACTATTTTCTTGAGTATGATCAGAGAAACCTACTGGGAAACCCTGGAATTTATTTCTTAGGCCTACAATATTTTGTAAATTTATTATTTCAGGTTTTGAAGGATATATAGATACGCAATGGAGTAGAATTATTTGCTTATTACCTGTTTTAGATATTGTCTTTAAAGCATTATCGATTTCTTCCTCAGTCGCCATACCTGTCGATAAAACCAATGGCTTACCTAAACTACCTAATTGATCTAAAAATCTATAATTATTAATTTCCATAGATGCTATTTTTATAAAAGGCACATCTTTTTGTGCGGCTAGAAATTTTGCTTCTTCAAAAGAATACGGTGTAGATGTGAGATCAATAGATATTTTTTTACTGAAATATAATAAATCAAGTATCTCATCTGAAGATAGAGAGAATTTATCATAAAATCTTTTGGCCATCTTATTTGACTCAAAATATTTTTTTGAGTAGAGAGAATTTGATGACCAAGATTGTAATTTTACGCAATCACATCCGCAATCTTTTGCCTTACTTATCATTTCTTTTGCTATATCTATATTCCCAAAGTGACTGGTATTTAATTCAGCTACTATATAGGGATTTTGAAAATCTCCAACAAGACGATTATTTAGTGAAATTGAATTCATTTTTAAAGATCTATAGGATCGATAATCATTTCTTTCGTAATAAGTTCTCTATCTAGAAAGGGCTTTTGATCCTCAAGTGGCCTTCTGACAAGCTTACCATTAATAGCACTCTTAGCATGTGATACTTCAATGTAATCTTGATCATCTTTACCAAATATTTCACATATGCTTGGTCCTTTAGATTTAAGAAAACTAATTAATGTTTCATCTAGTTTATTAATATGATTCACTTGGAAATAGTTTAATTTAAAACAAGCTGCAACATCTTGAAAGTTAGGGCAACTAACACCATTTTGAGGATCAGTACCTATTGTGCGTTTTCTAAAGAGATCTTTTTGTCTTCTCCTAATAATTGAATAAACATTATTATTAATTACGATTATTTTGATAGGCAAATTTAAATATGAAATCGATTGCAATTCTTGTAAATTCATCATTATTGAACCATCTCCTATTACTGCTATAACTTTATTTGGTGTTGCTTTTTGAATTCCGATTGAAGCAGGTAGAGCAAATCCCATTGATCCTTGAGATGAAGAATGTATGCAGGATATATCTTCATCAAATTGAACATTACTTGGTAAAATAACCTCAATCAATCCAGAATCGGTTACAAGTGTAGATCCTTTTTCCATTAAATTGCTTAAAGACTTTGACAAATCGTAGAGATCAATTACATCTTTTGATTTGAAATGATTTTCAACTTGTGCAAATAATTTTTTCCAATGTAGGCACTTCAAAACCCATTCAGAAGTTTTAAGTTTAAATTCAATTATGTTTAAATTTTTTAAAAAAACTTTTGCATCCATTTTTATAAATTTATCTATTTCAATACCCTTCTTTTGATGTTCATCTAAATCAATATCAACCACAATTTTCTTGGCAGATCTAGCAAATTTGCAATATTCTTCACCAGTAGTTAAAGATGATAATCTTGAGCCAATTACCAAAACTAAATCAGAATTTTGGATTGCAAAATTTCCTGCTCTAGAACAACCCATCGATCCAACAGAGCCAATAGATAAATCATTGCAAGATCCAAAGATATCTGGTGCAGAGGCTGAATAAACAAGAGGGATCTTATTTTTATGTATAAATTCTTTCAAATCTTTAACAGCGTTAGCATGCTTTACGCCTTTACCAATTAAGATTATTGGTCTGCAAGATTTTTGTATTTCATTAATCAAATATTTTGTTGGAAATTGTTCATTATATAAATCTATTTTTGGCTGAAAACTCTTTTTATTTAATATTTCTGGGTCGATAAGAGAGCTTTGTAAATCCAAGGGTATATCTATCCACACAGGACCTTTTCTTCCAGTATTGGCTATGGTTATAGCTTTATCTAGAATGAAATGTATATCTTCTGGATCTTGAAGCATTGCTGCGAATTTAGTAATAGGCTTTACTAATTCGGTGATATTAAATTCTTGTTGACCATATGTTCTTAAATTTAATCCGGTATAGTTAGTTGTTTCTTTAAGAATATTTTGTCCAGAAATATAAATACACGGAATGCCATCTTGCCAAGCACATAAAGTACCAGTTAATGAATTTGTTGATGCACAACCCGTAGATACTAGACAAGCTCCCATGTTATTTGTTTTTTCTGCATAAGCAATTGCTGCAAAGGAACAGGACTGTTCATGGTGTAAAGATACTCCATCAATATATTTATGTTTTGCAACTGCATCATTTAAAAATAAAGATCCTCTACCGGTAACTTGAAATATATGATTAATACCTTTTTTATAGAGGTAATCAATAACATAATCACATACTCTCATCATGGGGTTATTTTTTTAATTTTGGTTTATATTTTTCTAACTCTTCTGGGATAGAGACAATAAATTCAGCATAACATGCTGTTTCTCCTTCGATCTTACCAATGGCATTCCCTGAGGCTAGGCCTCTCTTTATTGAATTAAGTTTTGCTTTTATTATGAGTTGGTCTCCAGGTATAATTTTTCTCTTGAATTTTATATTATTTATCGAAACAAAATTTGTTTTCATGCCTTTATATTTTTCAAGTGATAAAAAAGTCATTATAAAAGTTTGAACAAGACTTTCGACCTGAACAAATCCTGGGACATTAGGATCATCAGCGAAATGTGCGGGGAAAAACCATTCATTATATGTGAAGCATTTCAATCCTACTGCTTCATAGCCAGGTTGAATTGAAATTATTCTATCGATAAGTAAGACAGGATACCGGTTTTGTTGACACTCAATTATTTGATTAATGTCATAGACATAATTGCTATTAATATAATTAGTCTCATGCATTAGCTAATTTATTTCAACCTCATATTTTTTTAGAATTTCTTTCCCCTTTTGATAATCAGAGAATTCGATGATATCATCTATATCCATTTCGATGTTGAAATTTTCTTCTAGTTCAGCAATTAATGCCATGTGACCTACACTATCCCAAGATTCAATAGATTGATATTTGAGATCGACAAGTTGAGAATTGTCGATATCAAAAATCTTTAAAAAAGCTTCATCATATTTATTAAGATTGGTCATTGATATAAAAAACTCATAGCTATGATCAATAAATATTACAACATTTGAACTTATTAAGTACATACTTTAATTAAAAAATTTTATTTAAATTTACATCTACAATCCGATATAAAAAAAGGGGAAAATAAAATTCAAAGATGTTTTATTAACACTTAAACCTTAATAATTTTTATTTGATATTTTGGTTTTTTAAAGTCTTTACCTGATAAACCATTAGTATTAAATGCAAAAATGGATTTTATTTCTAAAAATAGAAACTATTTTAATGAGGACAATTTTTCTTCGATGAAGCAGAATGAAAATATACTTTTTATGATTAATTAATTAACTTTCAACAGTGATAAATTTATAAATTCTATTTCAATTGCAAAAGAATAAAAATTACATTAATCCCATTCAACTCTGGCTTTATTCAGACTATCCATTCTTCCTATATCCAACCAATATTCATGAATGGGGTATACAACTTTTTTATAATTTTCTCCTAAACGCTTATTTAAGAGGTCAGGCATATCTAAATATTCCTCATCATTTAAATCCTTAATAATTGAAGGATTTATAATATAAATACCAGCATTTATAAAGTTTTTAAAAGTAGGTTTTTCTATTATAGATTTAAAATTTATACCCTCTACTTCTACAACACCATAAGGACTTGTGTAATAATGTTCACTTCCTGCAATAGTAATGTCGGCAGAATTATTTTCATGAAACTCAAGAAACTGAGAAATATTTATCTTCGTTAAAATATCACCATTCATTATTAATAAAGGATGATTAATTTTTCTAGGTAATAAGCTTAAGGCACCAGCCGTACCCATAGGCTTTTCTTCATGTAGGTAAGAAATAGAAATATCCCATTTTTCACCATTACCAAAGTAATTTATTATTTGGTCAGATAAATAATGTACTGAAATATAAAAGTTTCTTAAACCTGATTTTATACATTTCTCTAATATAATTTCTAGCATGGGCTTTCCATTGATTTTAATTAATGGTTTTGGACAGTTTTCAGTTAAAGGCATTAATCTTTGCCCTCGACCTCCTGCCATTAAAAGTACTGAATTAGGAAATGTTTTTGAATCTTTTTTAAATCCATAATTTTCTAAAACATGAAGACCTATAAGTTTATCTTCGCCATCAGTAACAGGAACATGGAAAATTGAATTTATTTGCATTTTTTCCTTAACCTCTTTATAGCTAACTTGCCTAGAGACCTTTATATAATTGCTTGTCATAACTTTATCTATGCTGCAACTTAAACTTAGTCCTTTTAATAAAGCTCTTCTTATATCACCATCATAAACGATACCTTTAAGGACATTATCTTGGTTTAACACTAATACAATTTTAAGTTTACCTTTCTCTAAAATCTCAACGGCATCTTTTATAGTGGCATCCAAGAGTATTTTGTTAAAATTACATTCTTTATCTGAAAGAAACACCAGATTATTATTCATTAGTAAACATTCTAAATTATTTCATAAGCTAATTATTAAACAAGCGCCATTTTTGAAATATTGTTAGCTATTAAAAATAAGAATCTAATTTTGTGTTTTTATCTAAATGGAATAAATCTAGATATTAAAAATCTCGAAAAAAAATAATATTTTTTTAATGTAGAAATCTTGTAAAGATCATTGAATATCAAATTTTCACTATTTCCTTACACTTACTTTTAGATACTAAAAATTTATTAAGTTGAATTTATAAAAATTTTATAAATTTTTATTTATGAAATTATATTTAATAATAAAGATAAAAATTTTAATTGAAGTGAAAAATATTGTTTACTCATTTTCTTAAAGATTGCACATGTAACTCGAAAATAGTAAATTAATAAAAAATTCTGAAATATGTATATTTTTTCATAAGGCTATATGAATAAAAATGTCATTCTTCTTTATCCTTATTTTAATGGCAAAAGCGGGGCTTTTAATAGATACCTATTATTAAAAGAACTATTAGAAGAAATCAACATATCTGTAAAGTTAATATTAATTAAAGAGAAAAAATATAATTCAATTTTATTAAAAATATTTTTTAGGATTATAAAGTTTATAAGAGTAGAGTTCTTAATTTTCTATTACTCTATATATAAAAATTATCACTTCATAACTGATTTTAATCCCTCAATTTTAGCTTTATTCTCAACTCGAATTATTATTCAAATACATGATATAGCTTGGGAAAAGAAGGAATTTGCTAGGCATAATTCATTTCTTTACGTTATTCTTTTATACTTTATTAGAAATTATTCAAACATACTTACAGTAAGTAAAACTTCAAAACTGGCCATAAAAAAAATCTCAGGAAGAAAAAAAGATATTTTATATGTATATAATTCGGTGAATAAAGAATTTATTAAACAATCAAATAAAATTGCAAATGATTATCTCTTAAGAAATGATTTTATCAATAAGGCTTTAAATTTAGAATTACCTAACATAATTTATATTGCTACATTAACGCCAAGGAAGTGTCATCTAGATTTGTTAGAGGCCTTATCAAAAACTAAAACTTTATTTAATGTTAATTTAGTTGGTTACCCAAATAGCAATAAAATTCGAGAATTAATTGAAAATAAATCAACATTTAATGGTAGTAAAATCAGATCCAATATAAATTATTTCCCAAAACTTAGCCAAAAAGATCTTTGTACTCTTTTACTCTACTCTTCAGCCTATGTCTCTACATCCAAAAATGAAGGATTTGGTATACCAGTATTAGAAGCAACACTTTATGGAATTCCTTTAATAATTAGAGATATTGATATAAATAGAGAGTTGTTCTCTAATGCTAATTTTTTTAAATCTAGCAATGAACTCTCTAGATTTTTAGATAAAATAAAGCCATTAAATAAGGGCGAAATAAAAAAAAGGATAGAATCTTTATCACAAATTAATAAAGAAAATTTAATGGGCATATTTAATTATTCATCATTAAGTAATAAGTTAGAAAAATTAATTTGAATCCTTTAAGGTTTAGCA